>Ga0181520_10000208_pt1 | contig 125216 bp, 113 predicted proteins | sample PEATcosm2014_Bin_29_FD_132451 | JGI IMG/M metagenome (GOLD analysis project Ga0181520, IMG submission 132451) | Peatland microbial communities from MTU Mesocosm Facility, Houghton, MI, USA - PEATcosm2014_Bin02_30_metaG | ecosystem: Environmental > Terrestrial > Soil > Wetlands > Peat | place... | reverse complement strand
GAAAGCAAAGAACGCTTCCCACATCCGCACAGCCACGACTACGACGGCTGCGAGATAATCTCAAGGCAAAACCAAAACCGAGAAACTCCAGTTATCAGTGGATGAGAAACCGGGGGTAGGTCAGCCGACTCCCGGCAACTCTGCGGTCAATAGCAAGTTGCCAGAATCGCCTCGCAACCCTAATGCTGGTACGAATTCCTGTTCCAGGCGATGAGAGCCGCAATAACGGCCGCAGTTACAACGGTCGCCAGAACGACATATTTTACGTTCACCCGGGTCCCATGGATCTCGTCGACATCCTTATAGGCGAATGTCTGCACCGAGACCTTGTGGCCCTTCTTCACCGAGAGGTCGAACGATTGGTCGGAGATAGACGCGATCTTGCCCGAGATATCTGTGTACTGCACGGGGCCCGGCCCAGAGCTGCTCAAGCGAGCGGAGATAGGCTCACCGACGCCCAGCTTCTCGACCGCGCTGTGCACCGCCTGTGTGCTCATCGACGCGAGCGGCTTGGCCGCGATGGCGGAAAGGGTGTACCCGAAGAGGCATATGATGACGGCCGCGGCGGTAAATCTGGAGAGAATGCACGCGGCGGGACGGTGGCGAGAAGGCATGACTCGACTCCCGAGTAGATCAGGTTCTTACGACGCGCACCATGCTATCCCTGCCTCCGGTGCCGCAGTGTGTCCGTGGTCACGCCAGCCTCCAGCGCATTCTTACACCCCTTCCCCTCGCCTACGCCTGCGCGTCTACGCTGAATCTTCGCCTTTGCCTGAGCATCCAATATTCAGATCATTTTCAGGTGTAGATTGGACCTGGTATGGCATTCAAGTGGGAAAAACTGACCGCTAAATCGCAGCAGGCGATCCAGGCCGCCGCGTCCGCCGCCGCTGAAAACGGCAACCCGGAAATCCTGCCCATGCATCTGCTTGCGGCGCTGTTGCAAGACCGCGAAGGCGTCGTGTTGCCGGTGCTGGAAGGCGCGGGCGTGCGCGTGCAGGAGCTGCTGCACGGCGCCAACACCGCTATTGCGAAGCTGCCCAAGGTCTCCGGCGGGGCCACGCCCGGCATGTCGAACGCGCTGACCAAGGTGCTCGACCGCGCCAGCAAGGAAGCCGAAAACTTCAAGGACGACTACGTCTCAACCGAGCACCTGCTGCTCGCCTTAACTGAGGCGAAGGGCGACCCCGTCCGCGACGCGCTGGCAGCGATGGGCGCGACCCACGACGCTGTCCTCAAGGCGCTCACCAGTGTGCGCGGAAATCAGCGCGTCACCGACCAGAACCCCGAAGCCAAGTTCCAGGCGCTCGAAAAGTATGGTAAAGACCTGACCGACCTGGCGCGCAAGGGCAAACTCGACCCCGTCATCGGCCGCGACGAAGAGATTCGCCGCGTGGTGCAGGTGCTCTCGCGCCGGACGAAAAACAATCCGGTCCTGATCGGCGAGCCCGGCGTTGGAAAAACCGCCATCGTCGAAGGCCTCGCCCGCCGCATCATCCACGGCGATGTGCCCGAAATCCTGAAGGACAAGCGCGTGGTCGCGCTCGATCTCGCCAGCATGATCGCCGGCGCGAAATATCGCGGCGAGTTTGAAGACCGGCTGAAAGCGCTGTTGAAAGAGATCGAAGACTCCAACGGCGAAATCATCCTCTTCATCGATGAGTTACATACCCTGGTCGGCGCAGGCGCGGCCGAAGGAGCGATGGACGCCAGCAACATGCTGAAGCCGGCGCTCGCCCGCGGCGGTCTGCGGGCCATCGGCGCAACCACGCTGAACGAGTACCGCAAATATATCGAGAAGGATGCCGCGCTCGAACGCCGCTTCCAGATTGTCTACGTCGGCGAGCCGAATGTGGAAGACACCATCAACATCCTGCGCGGCCTGCGCGAGCGCTACGAGTCGCACCACAAGGTGCGCATCAAGGACTCCGCCATCGTCGCTGCGGCCACGCTCTCGCACCGCTACATCTCCGACCGCTTCCTGCCCGACAAGGCCATCGACCTGGTCGACGAAGCTGCCGCCGCGCTGGCCAACCAGATCGGCAGCGTGCCCACGGAGATCGACGACCTCGAACGCCAGGCCACGAATCTCGAAATCGAGCAGGCAGCGCTGAAGCGCGAAAAAGACGTAGCTTCGCGCGAGCGCCTCGAAGCTGTGCAGAAAGAACTCGCCGAAGTTCGCGAGAAGGCGAAGGGCCTGCGCGCGCGCTGGCAACAGGAACGCGGTGCCATCGGCAAGATCGCGGAACTGAAGACGCGGCTGGAAGCCCTGCGCTTCGAAGCCGAGGAGCAGACGCGCAAGGGCAACCTGCAGCGCGCTGCCGAACTGCAGTACGGCGAGATCCCCAAGGCCGAGGCCGAGCTGCGCAAGCTGACGGAATCCGCCAACACCGACGGCAAAGCTCCGCGCCGCATGCTGAAAGAAGAGGTCGACGAGGAGGACATCGCTGCGGTGGTCTCGCGCTGGACCGGCATCCCCGTCGCCAAGATGCTCGAAGGCGAAATGGCGAAGCTGGTCCAGATGGAGGACCGTCTGCGCCAGCGCGTGGTGGGCCAGGATGCTGCGCTCACCGTTGTCGCCAACGCAATCCGCCGCAGCCGCGCGGGCCTGAGCGATCCCAAGAAGCCCATCGGCAGCTTCATCTTCCTCGGCCCCACCGGCGTGGGCAAGACCGAGACCGCGCGCGCGCTCGCGGAATTCTTGTTCGACGACGAGTCCGCCATGGTCCGCATCGACATGTCCGAGTACATGGAGAAGCACGCCGTCGCGCGACTGATCGGCGCGCCCCCGGGCTACGTCGGCTACGACGAAGGCGGGCAGCTCACCGAAGCCGTTCGCCGCCGCCCCTATGCCGTAATTCTGTTTGACGAGATCGAGAAGGCGCACTCCGATGTCTTCAACGTGCTGCTACAGGTGCTCGACGACGGCCGCTTGACCGACTCCAAGGGCCGGACTGTGGACTTCAAGAACACCGTACTCATCATGACGTCGAACCTCGGCGCATCGCAGCTCGCAACCGCGTGGGCCGAGGGCGAAGAAGGCTTCGCCGAAGCCAGCGAGCGCGTGATGGGCGTACTGCGCGAGCACTTCCGCCCCGAGTTCCTCAACCGCATCGACGACGTGGTGGTCTTCCACCCGCTCGGCGAAGAGCAGCTCGAGCACATCATCGACCTCCGCCTCGCCGACCTCGACAAGCTGCTGGCCGACCGCAAGATCACCGTCGAGCTCACCCCCGCCGCGCGCAAGGCCATCTTCAAAGCCGGCTACGACCGCGCCTACGGGGCCCGCCCGCTCAAGCGCGCCATCCAGCGCCTCGTCCAGGACCCGCTCGCCACCAAAATCCTCGACGGCACCGTCCGCCACGGCGACCACGTCCTCATCGACGCCACCAAGTCCGGCCTGACCTTCAACGTCGCCGAACCCGCCCACGCCGCACACTGATCGGTTGACCACAGAACCGGGTGCCCCTTGATCACCGCAGCTTCATCGCGGTTATCGTGGGGTTTCTCTCTTTCGCCCCCTGAGCCGGTATAAGGTCTAGAATCCCGTTGTAGGCCGAAGTCCGGAAGATAAGCATGCAAACGAGATACAGGCTCATACTTCCAATCGTCTTGGGCGCTCTGAGCGCGATCCTGATCGTCTGGGATATTCACAATCAGCGTGTGATCGAGGCCATGGGCATGGCCTGGGACACGGGCGCGCCTCCGTGGCCCTATCAGACGCCAGATGCTCTGCTGCTCGCTCTCAACTTTCCGGCATATTTCCTCGCTATTCCGAGTGCTCACCTTCTTAGGCTAGAAGACTCTGCGCGGAATATAACGCTTCTTCCTTCGATCCTTGTCTGGTGGTTTCTTGCAGGAGTGTTTTTCGATCAGCGACAAGCGAAGATCAACCTCCGCAAGTCCTGGTTCAAGGCGTCGCTGCTCGTGCTTCTCGCGATTGTCTTACTAGCTCTTGGGGTAGATGGACTCATCAGTCCTATCCGCTGGTGGTCGACCGACGGATGGAAGATCTTCGGTGCTGGCGACCTCATCATCGACTTGCGAACTGTTGCTCCGTCAATTTGGTGCATCGCTCTCGCAGTCGCTGCTCTTTGGTCGGCAAAGAAGCGAATGAAGGCGTTTCGTCCCCAAACCCATGGGTGATGTCTTCACGCAGCCGTCTTCGCCGCCAACTCAATCCCCAGCAGCCGCATCACCGCTAGCGTCGTCTTCAGCGTCGGGTTCCCCTTCCTGCTGAACGATCGATAGAGCTGCTCGCGCGACAGCCCCGTCTGCTCCGCAATCAAAGCCATCCCCTTTGCCCGCGCCACCACCCCCAGCGCGTGCGAGATGTACGCCGCATCGTTGGTCCCAAACGCCTCCGCCATAAACCCCGCAATCGCCTCATCCGACCCAAGGTCCTCCGCCGGATCGTAGATGGTGAACTTCTCAGCCACCTTTTTCGCTCCATTCTTTTGCAAGAATCACCGCGGCCGAATCCGCAGTTCCACATCCACACCCTCCTGGCGCTGCAGCTGCGCAATCACGCCAAACAGGTTTTCCGCTCGGGGATTGCCACTCGGCCCGAACATCCGCTGTAAGCTCGGCGAGGAGATGTTCGTCACCTTCGCCAGCTTCGGAAATCCGATCGTCGCGTGGATGTAATTGCGCAGAATTGCCCGTCCGGTTTCAAAGTCGCCGTTGTAAATAAGCTCAAGCCCCTCGCGCAGCAGGCCCTGCCGAAACGCCGGCTCACTTTGCGCACGCTCCCGTATCGTCTCGCGGAAATCTCTCGTCAACGCCATCGCACCCTCCTATACCCGCCGTCTCTTGTAGTCCTTCCAGACCATCTTCGCGTTGGCGATATCCTTCTGCTGCCGCTTTTTCGTCCCGCCGCCGACCAGAATCACCAGACGTTCGCCGTCCCTGCCAAAGTAAATCCGGTACCCCGGTCCAAAGTCGATCTTGTACTCGGACACACCGTCGCCCAGGGCCTTCATCGCGGACGTGTGCCCCATTGCAATCCGTTCCAACGCCACCGTTACTTTGATGGCTGCCTGTCCATCCAGGGAGCCGAACCACGCCCGAAACGGAGAATAGCCAGTCTCGTCAACGTAATCCCTGACTAAAACCATTGAGCACGATAATAGCACATACGTTATCAACATGCCGCTAGCTCCCGGGAGAGGGGCCAGAACACACCGCGCGTTAGAATTCCCTCAATGCCTCCACCCACCAAATATCAGGAGCCGCGCTGGCACGCGACGGTCGCAATCTTCGCCGTGGGCGGCCTGCGCCTGGCCCTGCCGCGCGAGCTGGCCGTCGGCCCCGACTGGCTGTTTCTCGTCGTCGTCGGCGCGCTGTCCGTCTGCTGTTTGCTGGCATCGCATTTCGGCCGGCACCAACTCGCCACGTTTTTCGGCTACTTCGTCATCGCGGTCGTCACCGCCGACATGACCTGGTCGCTCTGCCTGCTCATCGCCGCGCTGCCCGCGCATCGCGAGACGCCGCTGGCCCTGCTCCGTTCCGCCGGCGAACTCTGGATCACCAACATCCTGGTCTTCGCGTCGTGGTACTGGCGCCTGGACGCGGGCGGCCCCTACGCGCGCGCGCTGCGCGACGAGCACACCGATGGCGCCTTCCTGTTTCCGCAGATGACGCTGAGCCAGGAAGCCCAGGTCGCCATGGGCGAAGATCTATGGAGTCCCGGCTTCATCGACTACCTCTTTCTCGCCTTCAACACCAGCACCGCCTTCTCCCCCACCGACTCGCCCGTCCTCTCCCGCTGGGCCAAGGTCCTGATGATGGTGCAGTCGCTCATCTCGCTCGCCACCGTGGCCCTGCTGGCCGCCCGCGCCGTCAACATTCTATAGACTGCGCGCAATAGACGGCGCGCATTCGTTTGACGCCCGCCCGGCCCGGCGCTACACTTTCGCCCAGCCAAAGGTCGGCAGCCATGTTCCTCCTGTTTCGCACCCTCACCTACGCCACCCTCTTCATCGGATTCCTGCTCATCTATCTCCCCTCGCGCGTGCTGCTGTGGTCGGGCATCGTTCGCCCCGCCGCGATGGGCGCCCCGCAGATCGCGGGGATGATCGTCGCCACCCTCGGCGCGCTGCTAGCGCTGTGGTGCGTGGTCACGTTTGTGCACATCGGCAAAGGCACACCCGCGCCCTTTGACCCGCCGCGTCACCTGGTGGTTCGCGGGCCGTACCGCTTTGTCCGCAACCCCATGTACCTCGGCGGCGCGCTCACCCTCGCCGGTGCCGCACTCTTCTACCGGTCGCTCTTCCTGCTAGGGTACGACTGCATCTTCCTGCTCGCCTTCAGCCTGTTTGTGCTGTTCTACGAGGAGCCCACCCTCCGCCGCACCTTCGGCGCCGATTACGAAGCCTATTGCCACCGCGTAGCTCGCTGGCTGCCGCGTCTTTAGCGCTGGTCAGGCTGTGGCAGCGTTCGGCGGCCTTGCGTCCCGCATCAGCAACCACAGCAGCAGCAGCGCGCCGAAGTACATGTAGCTCTGCAGCACGTTCGCCACGGGTATGTCCGCGAAGAAGTTGAACGGCGACAGGAAGTCCGCGATCAGCACAAACGCCAGCGCCAGCTTGCCCGCGCTCCCGCATCCCGAGCGATACACGCCGAACCAGAGCCACACGAAGATGGGCAGCATCACGCCGTAGTGGTGCTCCCACGCCATCGGCGTCGCAATCACGCTGACCACGCCCACGGCCGCGAGGTCGGCCATGCCGCCGGCCCGCTCGCGCCAGGGATACGCCAGTGCCAGCAGCACCAGCACCGCCGTGGTCGCCAGCGTGACATAGTAGATCCACGGTACGTAGGGCGGATAGATATACGGATGGTAGGGAATGTTTTCGCCGTTGAAGATGGCGCGGTTCAGCAGCCCGAACATGGACTGGTTGGCGTAGTGCGGCTGCGCCTTGCGGCTCAGGCCCGCGAGAATGCCCAGGTAGTCCAGGTTGTTGCGCACGCCGAACACCGCCAGCGATGCCGCGCCGCCCACGGCCAGTGTGACCACGCCCGCGGCCAGCGCGTTCCAGCGCCGGCGCAGCGCCGCCCACAGCAGCAGCAGGCCGAACTGCGGCTTCACCATCGCCAGCAGCGCCATCATCACGCCCGCCGCGCGCTCCTTGCGTTCGACCCAGAACAGCACCAGCAGCGCGAAGATGACGTCGAGAAAGATCTGCGCCTGGCCCAGTGAGAAGGCCAGCGTGATGGGCATGAAGAAGAATGCGGCCAGCGCGGTCGCCACGGCGGCGCGCCAGCTCAATCGCCCGCAACGCCCCACCAGCCTCGCCGCAATCCACCCCTGCAGCGCGACCACCGCACACACCGCAATCCACGACGCAATCATCAGCGCGCGGTAGACCGCCGGGTCGCCCATCCCCGCGCGCTTCATCCAGTAGAGCGGCAGGATCGACGTCAGCGGATAGATCAGCGTGTCGTAGAGTTTCACCTGGTAGATGGGCAGGCTGGGATGCGCGAGGAAGGAGTTCACCGAGCCCAGCATCGGCCTCCACGAGTCGGTGAACTGGCGGAAGCGCAGGAAGTCCATGTAGCGGTTCCGCATCTCATCCACGCCGGTGTGGAAGACAAAGTGGGCAATCAGTTTGAAGGTCGCGTTCGCCAGCAGAATGTTGAGCAGCACAAACAGCAGCAGCCTGCGGTCGCTCCTGCCCGGCGCTGTCTCCGTACCCATTGTGGTCAAGCCGTTCGCCTCACTTAGATACGTTACGTCAGTCCCCAGCCAGCCGCACAATGCGCAGGTTTCGCACCTGCATGTGGTTCTTGGTCGTCCGGATCCCGAACCACCCTTTCGTATAGGGTTGCGGATCGGTCATCTCGAAGATCTTCTCCCCATCGCGCCAATACTGGATCAGCGGGCCGTCCGCAATCAGGGTCACCGTCTGCGCCTGATTGGGCGCGATGCCCTTGTCCGGATGCTCGGCCACAGACAAATCGTTCTGCGGCAGCAGCGGCCGCTCCACCTCGTCGCCGATGTAGCGCCGGAACCGTGTGGTGGTGTTGCCATTCCCGCCCAGCCCCACGTAGTACATATCCAGCGCGTTGTACTCGGCAAACTTGCCGCCGCGATTCTGATTCTGAGGCCCCGCGAAGATGTTGCCCCCCGGCGACTTCGGGTCGGTCGCCATCCAGAAGCTGTTCAGGTCGCTCACCCGGTCGTTCGCGCCGCCAGCCGAGATCACGGTCGCCTCGTACTGGATCATCACCGGCCCATCCAGTTCCTGCCGGAACCACACCGTCGCGCCGGCAGGTACATTTATATCGAGCAAGCCATCCTTCGCCGTCACCGATCCCTCGGCGCCCGTCCGCGGTTTCTCCATCTCCACTCGCCACGCGTCCAACCCATGGCGAAAATCTTCCGCATACAGCACCTTTCCGGCGCGATACCGACTGTCCGGGACTGCCCGCACCGTCGCCGCTTGAGACCATCCCGCCCGCGCCAACGTCACTAGAACGACAGCGCCAACCCCCAATCCGAAGACCCGTCTCATGGCTCCCTCTGCTCGCTCATCCAGCCTGAGAATATCAGCCAAAATGGACGCGAGCCTCTAATCGGGAAAATGCTCTAATCTATATTCATGTACGAAGACTTCACCGTGACCGACCGCTGGACCGGCGAGCGGCTGCACTGCACCTGGCGCGGCACCCTGGTCGCCATCGCCACCCGCCACGCCGACGCCACCGACATCCGCTTCGACGTCTCCGGCAAGCCCGTCTGGATCGCCATGCCCAACCTCGCCTGGGTCGAGATGAAGCACCGCACCGGGAAGGTCATCACCGACTACCTCGCCGCCCAGGCCGCCGGCCGTTATCTGAAGCAGGCCATCGAGTCCGGCTACGACAACGGCCGCGAGATGTACACCATGACCGTCGACGAAGTCCTGGCCCACGCCGACGCCGTGGTCCACGAGGCCGGCAGCACCCTGAACCTGCCGTCGCTGCCCCTGATCAACGAGAACGTCGAGCCGGAAAAGGAACTCCAGATTGGACTCCCGGGCGAGCCGCGCATCCCCGGCATCGCGCCCAGGGTCGAAAACATTCCGTAATACAGTTCTCAATTCTCAGTTGTCAGTGCTCAGTCAAGGCAGCCTGGCCGACAACTGGTACCTGAGAACTGAGAACTGACAACTAAACACTGGGAACTCAAACATGATCTCCCGCCGCCGATTCCTCTTCACTCTTCCCGCCGTCGCCGCACTCCCGCGCCTCGCGCTCTCCGCCAGCGAGGCCCAGTCCTTCGTCAATCCCCTCAAGAAGAAGCCGCCCGCCCCGCCGCCGCCCACCTTCGTCTACTTCGGCACCGACACCAGCAAGGGCGTTTCCAAGGGCATCTATCTCTCCCGGTTCAACGCCGCCACCGGCCAACTCACCGCGCCGGTGCTCGCTGCGGAGACCGTGCGGCCCTCCTACCTCGCGCTCTCCCAGCCCGCCAACGGCCATCGCCGCCTTTACGCCGCCAACGAGGGCTACGACCCTGCCGACACCGTGTCCAGCTTCCTCATGGATCCCGCCACGGGCGCGCTCCACCCGATCAACAAGGTGAGCTCCGGGGGCCCCGGCCCCTGCTACGTCTCGCTCGACGCCACCGGCGAGACCGCTTACGTCGCCAACTACACCGGCTCCAGCATCGCCACCTACCGCGTTCTCCCCGACGGCGCCCTCTCCGAACCGGTCGAGCGCATCGACTTCAAGAATCCCAAGTTCGGCCATCGCGGCCCGGTCACCGCCCGCCAGGACGTTCCCCATCCGCACTCCGTCCATCTCTCACCGGACTACCGCTTCCTCCTGGTCAACGACCTCGGCTCAGACGCCATCTCGGTCTTCCCGGTCGAACCCGGCGCCCGCCTCGGCGAGCCCGCGCTCTTCTCCAACGACCGCCCCGGCTCCGGCCCGCGCCACATCGCCTTCCATCCCAACGGCCGCTGGGTCTACTGCCTCAACGAGATCGATTCCACGCTCGACCACTACATCTGGACCACTACCAGTTCGCAGACCGATCCCAAGGGCCTGCTCGTCTACACCGGCGAGCACGTCAAGACCATCGCCGCCGGCTTTACCGCGGCCAAAAACACCGCCGCCGAGGTCGCCATCTCGCCCGACGGCAACTACCTCTACGCCTCCAACCGCGGCGAGGACACGCTGGTCGTCTTCGCCATCGCATCCGCCGACGGCAAGTTGACCCTCGTCCAGCGCACCTCCTGTGGAGGCAAGACTCCGCGGAACTTCACTCTCTCGCCTGACGCGCGTTGGATCCTGTGCGGCAACCAGGACTCCGCCACCGTCACCGTCTTCCGCCGCAATGGAGGCTCCGGCCGCATCGCCGGCCCCGTCCAATCCCTGCCCATCGACTCCGTCATGTTCACCATGTTCGCCTAGAGCGCCAGCGTATTATGGGTTCCTGGCCAGCCTCCGGAGACCACCTATGCGCTATTCGGCAATGCTGTTCACGCTCGCCTGCCTGCTCTCCCCCGTCGCACGCACCCAGACTGCCGCTCCGACTCCCGTGCCGCAGTTCGAAGTTGCCACCATCAAGCCCATCGACCCCACCCCCGGCGCGATGCACATGGTCGGGGTTAAAGTCTTTCCCGGCGGTCGCGTCACCATCACCACCTTCTCGCTCAAGCGACTCGTTTGCACCGCCTTCAACATTAACTTCTGGCAGCTCAAAGGAGGCGATGCCTGGATGGAAAAGCAATCGTACGACCTCGAAGCCAAACCCGCCCAGACCGACCCGCCCACCACATATAACGTGCGTCATTCCAACTTCACCATCTCGGACGAGCGCCTGCGCCAGATGCTGCAGGCGTTGCTCATCGAACGCTTTCAGCTCAAATTCCATCGCGACACCGCGACCGGCCAGGTCTTCCTGCTGGAAAAGAGCGGCAGGGCCATCGCGATGAAGCCTTCCAAGGAGGAGGCCGCGAAGATGTATGGCGAAGGTTTCTCCGGCGACGTGGGCTTCGCCGGTAACCGGTGGAGCATGTACAACACCTCGATGCCGCAGTTCGCGACCTTCGCCAGCAACTTCCTGAAAGAGCCGGTGCTCGACCGCACCGGCCTCGACGGCGCCTTCGACTTCCGCTGGACCGTCGAGGACGCCGACCCCCACGCGCAGGCAGCCGAATTCATGAACACCGTCCAGACCACCTTTCCACTCTTCGTGGAAGCTGCTGGCCTGAAGCTGACCAAATCCACCGGCCCGGTCGAGACCTTCGTCATCGACCACGCCGAGCACCCCTCGGAGAATTAGTCGCCAGAGCGTATCGTTGGGCCGGAAGGGAATTCGCGTCTATTCCATCTGCAAAGGGATCGGCCATGCACGCGCGCGCACATCGGAAACCCGCTCTCATCTTCGCGGCCATTGGGTTGATTCTGGTGGCGCTGTCTGCCTCCGCCCAGAGCGCGCCGGCAGCGGTCCAGCCGCCGGTCCAGCCGCCCACACCCGCCGCGACCGGTGCTGTCAAGCCAACGACTGCCCAGCCCACCGGAGTCATACCGCCGGATCTGCTTTCCATTGCCGACATCGCCGCGGCAGATGAGAACACGCCGGCAATCTCCTTCGACGTGTTCTCGATCAAGGTGAATAAGAGCGCGGCCCCTCTCCGTGCCCTCGATGACCCGACCGACGGCGATGGCATCACCCTCACCAACCTGACCCTGTTCGACATCATGCGCTGGAACTTCAACATCCGTTCGTTCCGCGAGGACCAGTTGGTGGGCGTGCCGGGCTGGTTCACCAGCGAGCGCTTCGACATCCAGGCCAAGGTCGCCGCAGCCGATATACCCGCGTGGCGCAAGCTGAGCGAAGGCCAGCGCCGGAAGGTCTTCCGCAAGCTGCTGGTGGGGCAGTTCAAGCTGGCCGCGCACTGGGCCAACGTCGAGGGGCCCGTCTACTACCTCATCGCCGCCAAGGGCGGGATGAAGATCAAGCCGGTGAAGGCCGGCGACCCCAACCCCGACGCGCCCAAAGGCCCGGATGGCAAGCCCTTCGAGGGCAGTGGCATCTTCCTCATCGACCGGTCGTCTGCGGGCATGAAGTTCGCCTTCCAGGAGATCTCGCTGAGCTGGCTCGCCAAGGGGTTCCTGCCCAACTACGCCGGCCGCCAGGCTTACGACAAGACCGCGACCCCCGGCGATGCGATCTACAACTTCACGCTCCAGTTCACGCCCGACCGCGCCACTGCTCCCGTGATGCCCGGCGCCGACTCCGGCGAAGCCTCCGCGCCACCGATCGACTCCGGCCCCTCCATCTTTACCGCGCTTGAGGAACAGCTTGGGCTGAAGCTCGAACCCGGCAAAGGCCCCGTCGGCCGACTCGTCATCGACCACGTCGAGCTGCCCGCGGAGAATTAGTCATCTCGAACAAGCTGTGCAGCTTTGTGGCCGCAGAAAAATAAGCTCCACCCGCATCCAGCCGCACGCCCCAACCGTCTCACCAGTACTCTCAAAATCGAGGTCCGCCCCGATGACCACGCCCGCTCCGCATAGATCCCGCCTTCGCCGCAGCCCTCTGCTGCTTGCCGCCGCTGTCGTCTTGATGGCCGCGCGGGTCGCGCCTGCCCAACCGCCGCCGCCCCCTCCGCCGGGCGTTGTGGCGACGATGCCCACCAAGACCGACCCATCCATCGTCATTCCACAGTTCGACGTCATCTCCGTGAAGCCCGCCAAGGATTCCATGACGCGCATGCAATTCACGCCGGACGGCTTGCGCGGCACGGGCGTTACCGTCCGCTTCCTGCTCTACGAGGGCTACGGCGGCATCAACAACGAGCAGGTCATCGGCGAACCTGGATGGACCTCGACGGACGGCTTCGACATTGAGGCGAAGGTGGCCCCCGCCGATGTGCCGACGCTGGCGAAGATGACCTTCGAGCAGCGCCGCACCATGTTTCAGTCCATTCTGGCCGACCGATTCAAGCTGGCTGTTCATCATGAGACGCGCGAGCTCCCCATCTATGTCCTTTCTATTGCCAAGGGCGGTCCGAAGTTGAAGCAGTCCGCGCCGGATGACCCTGCCGCCACCACTCCCCGCCGCAGAGGCATGATGATCAACAACGGCAAGGTGACTGCCAACGATGCCCAGCTCTCGATGCTGGTTACTGCGCTCTCGCGCAACCTTGGCCGCACCATCATCGATAAGACCGGACTCACCGGCAACTACGACTTCAGCCTCCAGTGGGCGGACAATGAAGGCAGTGCCGCACCCGGCGCTGACGGCGCGGCGTCCGCAGGCGCAGGCGCGGCCGACCCCGGCGCATCCATCTTCACCGCGGTCCAGGAGCAGCTTGGCCTCAAACTCGAATCCACCAAGGCGCCCACCGACGTCATCGTCATCGACCACATCGAAAGGCCATCAGAGAATTAGCCGCCGAAGCGTATCGTGGTGGCCGGAAGGGAATTCGCTCTCGTCCCTTTTTTTGAACCGGACCCCGCCATGCACGCACACGCGCATTTGAAACTGGCTCTCCTCGCAATAGCCCTTACCGCACTCGGTGCTTTCGCTCAAACGCCGCCACCCTCCGCCCCGATCCCGAAGTTCGACGTCATCTCCGTCAAGCCGAACAAGACCACTCCCGGCGGCGCGTTCGGCCTGGTCACCACCGAGTTCACCGCCGACGGCTTCCGCGGCACCAATGTCCCCGTCCACCTGCTCCTCCAGCAAGCCTACGGCCTCCATGAGGGCCAGATCGTCGACGAACCCGCCTGGGTCAAGACTGAGGTCTTCGATATCGAGGCCAAGGTCGCCGCTTCCGACGTCGCCGTCTTCTCCAGTCTGCCCGCCGACCAACGCCAGGCCATGTTCCAGCAGATCCTCAGCGAACGCTTCCGCCTCGCTGCGCACCGCGATACCCGCGAACTGCCCGTCTACGCCCTCGCCATCGCAAATCCGAAAACCGGTGCCAAGCTCAAAGAATCCCCGCCCGACCCCGCAAACCCCAGCGCAAATAGCGGTGGCCGCGTCGCCATGAGCACGGGCCGCATCATGGCCCAGCACACCACTACCTCCGACCTCGCCTCCATGCTCTCCCGCCAACTCGGCCGCACCGTCATCGACCGCACCGGCCTCACCGCCGCCTACGACTTCACGCTCCTCTGGTCGCCCGACAACGAAGCCACCTCATCCGCAGGCTCCGCCTCGACACCGTCTGACGCACCGCCCTCCATCTTCACCGCCGTTCAGGAGCAGCTCGGCCTCCGGCTCGAACCCACCAAGGCCCCCACCGCCGTCCTCGTCATCGACCACATCGAGCAGCCGTCAGAGAACTAGTCGCTCCAGTAATATCTCTTTATGCTCCCCTCGCGCAGCCTCAGTCTCCTTGCGCTCGGTGTGACTCTCGCCGCGGTCATTCTGGTTGCCGCCATGCCCGTGTCCGCCCAGACCGCGCCAGCGCCCGCCGCAACTGCCGTGCCCATGCCCACCGGCGCCTTCAGCCTGCCACCCTCGGCCGACCCCGTCACCTACGTCCCGACGCTCACCTTCGACGTCACCTCCGTCCGCGAGACTGAGCGCGGCACTGGTCCGCTGAACATGGGCTTTGTCTTCCCGCCGCGCACGGGTCAGCTCGAGGTCAACACCATCACCCTCGCCACCCTCACCCAAGTCGCGTACGGCTCCGGCGTGACGTTCCAGGTAGCGGGCGGGCCGGACTGGCTGCGCGACCGCTACTTCCACGTGCAGGGCAAGTGCGACCACTCGGTCGACGAGGCGCTCGCCAAACTCACCGACGACCAGGCGCGGCTGGAGCGCCTGCACATGCTGCAGGCCCTGCTCGCCGACCGCTTCCACCTGAAGGCGCACTGGGAGACGCGCACCGGCAATGTGTACAACCTGGTCGTCGCCAAGAACGGCTTGAAGATGCAGCCCACCAAGCTGCCGCCGCCCGTCGCCGACCGGCCCGACGGCTCCTCCAGTGCGCCCACCAGCGCCGCCACCGGCGTGCACGCGTTCGGCAACCGCCAGGGCATCGAGATCGACGTCGAACGCTTCAACGCGCGCGCCATCGGCCTGCTGCTGAACTCGCAACTGAACACCCCGATCATTGACAAGACCGGCCTCGCACAATCCAGCTTCTACGACTTCGCGCTGCAGTTCAGCCGCGACGAGTCCGGCACGCCCGACCCCGACGCCTATCCCTCGCTCTTCACCGCGATCGAGGAAGAGCTTGGCCTCAAGCTCGAACCCGGCAAAGGCCCCGTCGATACGCTCGTGATCGACCACGCCGAAATGCCCACGGAGAATTAGCAATGTTTCTGCGCCGCCTCACCATCGAACGCATCGACGCCGCCGGCGCAGCCCACCCCTGCCCCATCGCGCAGCTCGACAACTTCGCCATGCGCAACTTCACCAACGATGCCGTCTTCGACGACACGCTGCCCATCGCCGACGGCCTGCTCGAGGCCGGGCTACGCGTCCCGCTCGACCGCCTGCGCACCGCAATGGAAGACTGGTTTCGCCGCAAGTCCTACCTCGCCCCCACCGACCGCCTTCGCATCACCGAGCTGCCCGCGCCCACACCTCGAACCCCGGACCTCGAACCGCGAACCTAATCGAGCGTCGCCATGTCGATCACGAACCGGTACTTCACATCGCTCTTCAGCACCCGCTCGTATGCCTCGCCGATCTGGCTGACCCCGACCACCTCGACGTCCGAGACAATGCCACGGTCCGCGCAGTAGTCCAGCATCTCCTGCGTCTCCTTCATGTCGCCGATGTTCGACCCCGCCAGCGCCACGCGATATCCAGTCAGTGAGAACGGCGCCACCGGCAACTGCTTTTCGCTCAAGCCGACCAGGCACAGCGTCCCGTCCAGCTTCAGCAGCTTCAGATACGCATTCAGATCGTGCGGCGCGGACACGGTGTCGAGAATGAAGTCGAAGCTCGCCGCTTGCTTCGCCATCGCGTCCGCGTCCTTCGAGATCACCACTTCGTCCGCGCCCAGCCGCATGGCGTCCGCAACCTTGCTCTCACTGGTCGTGAACTGCACCACATGCGCGCCGAACGCGTGCGCGAACTTCAGCCCCATATGTCCCAGCCCGCCCAGGCCGACCACGCCAACCTTCTTGCCCGGCCCCGCTCCCCAGTGCCGCATCGGCGAATAGGTGGTAATGCCCGCACACAGCAGCGGCGCAACGCCCGCTAGTTTGTCTCCGAACTTCGCCGAGATCGTATGCACATAGCGCATGTCGCAAACGATGTTGTTGGAGTAGCCGCCGTACGTGATCGCCCCGTCGTAGCCCTTCGCGTTATACGTGCCCACGAAGCCCTTCATGCAGTAGTTCTCCAGGTCCGCCTTGCAGTTCGCGCACACCCGGCAGGAGTCCACCATCACGCCGATGCCGGCCAGGTCGCCCTCGCGGAACCGCTTCACCTCGCGGCCTACCGCCGTCACCCGCCCAACAATCTCGTGCCCGGGAACCATCGGGTAGATCGATCCGCCCCACTCATCCCTCACCTGGTGGATGTCCGAGTGGCAGATGCCGCAGTAGGCAATCTCCACCACCACGTCGCGCGGCCCCGGCTCCCGCCGCTCAAAGCTCCACGGCCTCAGCGCTGACTTCGTATCGAACGCAGCATATCCATGCGACTTCATGCGTTTCTGTTCTCCTGACACTCTGTTCTTTCAGCAATTCTAGACGGTGAGATTCGCCAACCTAATTTACTCGCCTAACGCAACGTTAATTGTAATGATCGTATCGGTCTCGACCGGCGTTCCGTTCAGGGTGCAAGGCTCATAAATCCACTGCTGCACTACCGCCATCGCGGCCGTACCAAACTGCGGAGCAGAAGCCGAAACGAGCCGCAAATCGCGAACCTGCCCTTCCGCACTAATCGTCGCCTGCAGAACCGCGGTCCCGCCGATGCTCTGTCCGTCCGCCCTTTGGGCATAAACCTGGTGCGAGCCTTGGATCTGTTTTGCAGGCTTCAACTGGTGGGCGGCGGAATTAGAACTAATCGTCTGGGCTGTGTCATGCGGCACTATGTCGCCCGAAGGTGCGAACCTCTCGTCCGAGATCGCCTCCGTCTTCAGGATCACGATATGGCTGTTCGCTGCCTGAACGCCCTGGGCCCCGACAGATACATCGAGCGAAACTTCTTTGCCCGCGAATTTTCCCATTGAGTTGCGAATCACAGAGATAACTCCCAACTCAAAGCTGGCGCGCAACACGTCCAGCCCCGAATCGAAACAGGCCGAGCTGTCGTAACCCTTCAGATCGATGCACTCCAGAGTTGCCTTGCCGACAGGACGCTTCTTGAGCTCTGGAGTCATCGCCTTTGGGCCTTCGATGGAAGGCATCGGACGAACCGCCTGCCTGCGAAGGAGGTCAAGATAATACGGAGGTGTCGGAGTTCCCTGAGTTCGATATAAGTGGCCGCCGGTCCTGATCTCTGTAGCCGTGTAACTCGTCGTTTTATACTCGCGGCGATCGTTGTCCGGCGAGCCCCACCACTCTTCAATCGTGCCTTCATCGCCAGGCTTGCCCTTGGCATCGAAGAGCTGCACAGTCATCTTCAAGTGCCATGGCGGCATGTCTGGCACATCCAGCGCACTCGCGACGTCGGCGGCATGCAGCCGTTCGATGAGCTTCTTATCCTGACCGCGCAACCAGGGAGCAACCATCAATAGAGCAAGTGCAAGGAGACAGAAAGCACGTTCCAAGAGAGCCTCAACAATCGTACGTTGGTGCGATGACAGCATTCTACTCGCTGACTTAATCAGAGACGCGTCAACTTCCAAAGCTCAGCACGATGGTCGTCATTACCTCCACCGGCTTGTCTCTGCGCAGGATCGGCGCGTAGGTCCACTGCTTCACCGCATCCATCGCGGCCTGGCCAAACTCCGGCGCTGGAGCATAGATCACCTCCATGTCCTTGATCGTGCCCGTGCGCGAGATCAGGATGCGCAGCGAGACCGGTCCGGCGGCGGCGGGCTTCATCCCCAGCGGCCACAGCGCGGTGACCTTGTGCAGCGGCGTGGCCTCCTTCGCCGTCAGCGAGTACCATTCCGGCGCGGGTGTTACCGGCGACGCGTCCGCCGGCGGCGTCAACGCTGCATCGTCCAGCGCCTGCTGGTCCACCTGCCCCACGTGGATCCGGCAGCGCACCACTCCACCCCGCGTGGCCACGATGGAGCGCGCAATCGACCGCCCCAGGAACGGCTCGAACTGCGCGTACTGAATCGTGAAGTATTGCGTCTGCCGCAGCACCAGGTCCCGGGTGCCGCGCGCGACACAGAAGGTCTCCTTCGGCGCCGGAGGCAGCCCGGTCGGGTTGACGTAGAACTGGTACATGCCGCAATCCAACATCCTGCCCCCGGTCTTGTCTTCAGCCGGCATCACGCTGGTCTCCATGTCGCGGCGCGCGATCCCCAGCGGCGGAGGCAGCGGCGTCAGCAGAAAATCACTTACCAGGTAGGTCATGATGTTGCCGTCGAAGCCATCGTCCGTGTACACCGGCCGCTCGCCGGCATACCACGCCGTCATGGAGTGGTCGCGGAAGCGCGTGATCACCTTCATGCGCCCCTGCGCGGCAAAGAACTTCTCAATCGAGCCGCTGCCCGCCGGCTTGCCGCTGGCGTCGAACGTCTCAAACGTGGCAACAAAGTGATACGGCCCGGGCTCGTAGGCAAACGTGTTGCGGGCGTAGACCTCAGCCAGCAGACCCTTCATCACATCGGGCGGCCTCGGCGTGGGTTCTGTCGGCTTCGCCGCGGCCTCCGGCGCAGCAGCGGCAGCGCCCGCAGCGGGAGCGGGAACACCCTGCGGCGCAGCAGCGGCTCCCGGCGGCGGAGTGCTGGTCTGAGCAACGGAGTGCAGGGTAAAGAACAGAACAGCAAGCAGGAACCAGCGGGCGTGTCTCACGGTAGACCTCACTAGATCGCGCGTTGGCACGATGCGAGCATTCTACTCGCTGCGCAACCGGCAGAAGCCGTCAGATTATCGACGCTCGCCCGACGCCGGCCTGCTGCTTCCAGCGCTCCTCATTTACGCCCTTCACCATTAGCCAAAACATCAGCGACGCCTCGGCGACGATGCCGACGATCTCGATGGGAACGGACCAATGCCTTGCCACCGGTGGCGACAGAAACGCCAGCCACCCCAGCCCTGCCAGCACCATCAGCCAACCGAGAAGCTGCGGCAGGAATGTCGATCTGAGGATGAGGATGCCGATCAGGAGGCAATAGGGCCCGAAAAACCACAATGGCTTGAGGTTGTGCGGCGCAAGGTGAAAATTGCCAAGCAGCCCGATCGCGCACCCCGCAAGGCTGAACAGCGCCGCGACCAGCGATAGGACCCGGTTCACGGGCCTGAACATGGAATAGAACAACAGCGTCAGCGCGATATAGAAGAGGAACGCGACCGTATTCACAGCCTCGCCGTACACGACCAGCTTCCGGCCAACCAGGATCTGGGCCGGCACCGCCGTCAGAAAATAGAGAAAGTAGACGACGCCGGTAGTTCTGGCCCTGGAACCCGGCGACTCTCGCGCAGTGCCTTCCGTCATCGGGGATCCTCCGGGACGCGGGCTCTCGAGTCATCGCACAACACCCGAGTTTTTATTCGTCGTAGTGCAGCAGGCTGAACACGTCGTACTCCGGGAACTTGGCGCGGCCTTTCAGGAAGTCGAGCTCGATGGCGAAGCCGAGGCCCGCAATCTCGCCGCCGAGCTGGCGCACCAGTTGCACCGTCGCCTGCATCGTGCCGCCGGTCGCCAGCAGGTCGTCGACGATGATCACGCGCTGGCCCGGCTCGATTGCGTCCAGGTGGATCTCCAGCGAATCGGCGCCGTACTCCAGGTCGTAGCTCACGCGCGCGACCTTGGCCGGCAGCTTCTTCGGCTTGCGCACCGGCACGAAGCCCGCGTTCAGCCGGTAGGCCAGCGCCGGGCCGAAGATGAATCCGCGCGCCTCAATGGCCAGCACCAGGTCGATCTCCTTGCCGATGTAGTGCGCGGCCAGCGCGTCAATCAGCTGCGCGAATCCGGTCTTGTCCTTCAGCAGCGTGGTGATGTCGTAGAACAGGATGCCGGGCTTGGGAAAGTCCGGCACGGTGCGCACCAGTTGCTTCAGCACCTCGCAGTCAAACGGCTTCTTCGCGGTCGTACTCGCATTCACAGGGGTCACTTACCACGCTCCTTCAATCTCGAATGTCACCAGCTTCGCGCCTTCGTTCTCGGCCAGCGTGTGCTCGATCACCGCATCCACGCGGCTGCCGCGCGAGCCCTTGGCCAGCGCCAGTTGCAGGTCCTCCAACTGGTCCGGCTCGCCCGCGGCCAGCACCTCAACGTGCCCGTCCGGCGTGTTCTTCACCCAGCCGCGCAGTCCCAGCTCCGCCGCCTCGCGCTGCACGAACCAGCGAAACCCAACGCCCTGCACCCGCCCTTTAACCAGAAAATGCTGCACCATAATTCGGACCGATTCTACGCCCGGCTCATGTACGCGCCTTCGGCCGTATCCACGCGGATCTTTTCGCCTTCGTTGATGAACGGCGGCACCTGCACCACCAGCCCGGTCTCCACCGTCGCCGGCTTGGTCGTGCTGGATGCGGTCGCCGACTTGATGCCCGGCTCCGTCTTCATCACCGTCATCTCGACGTAGGTTGGCAGTTCGATGCCCACAGCCTTGCCATCGTGAAAGCTGACGTTGATCGACAGGTTCGGCGTCAGGTACTCGACCGCATCGCCCAGCGTATCGCGCTTCAGCACGGTCTGCTCGAACGCTTCGTCCATGAAGTAGAAGTCGTCGCCGTCGTTGTACAGGTACTCCATCTTCACCTCGTCCACCTTGACGCGGTCGATGGGGTCGGGCGAGCGGAAGCGCTCCACGAACATGGCGCCGGTGCGGACGTTCTTCAGCTTGGCCTGGATAAATGCGCGCAGGTTGCCGGGCGTCCTGTGCTCGACCGAGAAGACCAGGTGAAGCTGGTCGTTGTGCTTGATAATCATGCCCGGGCGCATCTGCGTGGCGGGAATCGACATAAGAAAAACCCCTGATTTTAGCTGTTGGAGGCAGACTCGAGCGACGTTACAATCCCGCAAGTCCGCAACCAATCAAGTATATCGCAGGGGGTGGGGGACTAGTTTGCCGAGGGCCGCTCAACGTGGTCGAGTTGACTAATCCTGCGGCCACTGCTTCGGCTGCGGCAGTTGGAAATTCGGAACCGTCAGATACGCCCGGCTGCGCCGCACTACGTCGTATCGCGTAAAGTGGGCGGGCGTGCCGGGGCAGAGCGCAACACCCCGAGTGCCATGCATGTGCCCATTGCGGTCATAGGCGCCCGAATCAAAGGAGGTCAACCTGACCAGATCCGATGCGGCATCGATTGGGTCGGCGTACGCCTTTCCCGTCCACTCAGCGAAGGTGCGCACGTCCTCCGGCTGTGGCTGCGGACCGGAGCACGACTCATTCGAGAATGCGGCCGTAACGTAGGTCAGCGGCAATTCGCCAAACTCCGACCGGCAGAGCAGGAAATTCTCCTGCTGTTCTCCCCATAGCGTGGAGCAAACACCGAAGCCGCTCACCGCGAACGTAGGATTCGCGATCGTCGCCGTAGTCTGGCTGCCGGCATGCAGCTCGGTCACCGCCAACGCGACATGCAGCGTGACCGGCACGGCCTTGAATCGCTCGTAATCCTTCCGGCTGAGGATGAACGGAAGACTCGGAGCGTGAGTGCCGGGGAGGAACGGCGTCGTGTTCAACTGCCGCCATGGGCCGGTCCAGTGCTGTCCATCCGCCGTGTCCATCGAGAACTGCATATCGTCCACCTCCACCGCAGCTCCTTCCGGCACGCCGGAGAGGTCGATGGGGAAGGTGATGAAGGCATCGTTCGGCCACACCGCTACCATCAGCGGGTTGCTCGGCTTCGGCGCGAGCGCAAGCTGCAACTCGCTCGCAACGCCGGAACTGGCGGCGGGGTACTGCCGATCGACCTCACGCTGCGGCATCCTGGAGAGCGCGAGCGCCACACCCGCCCCCAGCAGTACGACGCCGATTGCCAGCGCGCGCGACAGCCACACCCTGCGCGTGGCATATTGCAGCAGCACAACCGCCGCGCTGCCCACAACCGCAACCACCACAACCACGAAGGTATGGGAGTACGGCACCATCGTCCCCCACCCATGGCTGTATACGCTCACCGGGCGCAGCTCAGACCGGTCCGTGATCCAGATGTAGCAGGCAATCGCGGCAAGATAGCTGCCGAGGACGGCCAAAGCCATGCGGGCAAAGTTGGCCGTGACAGCAGCAATCGCCACCAGCGGAATGATGAAAATGCCGCTGTACAGCGCCAGCATCGAGAGCCATCCCGAGGCCCGGCCCAGCGGCGAGAATCCCGCCTCCCTGAGCACCAGCATCTGCGCAATCACGAATGGCACGTAGATCCAGACGCCAACGAACAGCACCTTCGCGGCCAGCAGGTTCTTCCGCTCATACGGGCGGGTAAGCCAGGAATGGTCCTCGCCCACCAGGCTCTCCGCATGGATGACCCGCGCGATCAGCAGCCACCAGGCCACCACCACGACGTACATCATTATCGAGCTGCCGTTGAGCTGCTGGTACTCCAAAGGGAATCGTATGGCGTTCCATCGAGCAGGATAGTGAACGACGTAGATCGCCAGAGCGGCGAGCGAAGCGAGAATCTCCAGCCAGAAGCGGCGCGTGTCCTTGCGAAAGATATGCAGTACCTGCTTCATGCCTCCAACCTCCTGTCGGCAGCCGGGACGTAGGGCGTGTGGTTACGGATGTCGTACAAGTCCTTCTTCATCCCTCAATCCCCCGGCAACTGAAACCCTTTCATCACTGACTCCGTTTGCACTCTCTTTACTACCCTGTACTGCGTCAGCGTAATCATCGATCCCGAGCACAGATACTTCCCGCCCGTCGCATTGTTGAGGTCGGGCGTGAATGAGATTCCCGTAAACATAATCGGCGAGATGCCGAACTCTGCCGGATCGGTGTCTGCCATGCCCATCCAGGGATCGCCGCGCACTTGCTCCAGTTCGGTTTCCGCGGCAGGACAGGGCGTCGCCGACCAGTCCGCGCTCGCATAGGTCAACTGCGGCTCCCGAAGCGCCGCGCGGCACGTCAGCATCGCGTGATGCACGTCCATCCGCCCGCACACGCCGTACCCCGGCACCATCACATCGCTAGCCGGCATCGGTATCCGCACCCACCGCGTCGCCTGCAGTTCGGTCAGCGCCAAGCTCATGCCGATTGTCACCGGACCCACTTTCAGCCGGTCGTACATTGCCCGCGGAACGTTGAACTCCTCGCGTACCCAGCGGCTGGTGGAAGTCATCTTCTCCGGATAAAACTCGCTCGCATTCCCGTTCCACGTATACCCGTCCGCGCCCGTGATCGTCACCTTCGGATATGGGCCTGCGATCACCGCCGCATCCGCCGCTATCCCCGAGACCCCGATCGGAATCGTCACGCTCACCGGGCCGCCGCCCTTGGAGACGTAAATCTGGCGCTTCGCGCTGGGCGCGTACGCCAATTCGACCGGCGGAGCAGCGCCGGCGGCCAGCGGCGCATACGTCGGGTCGGTGAATGGACGCGCCGGTCCGCTTCCGTGCGCCGTCGCCAACACCAGCAACGTCAGCGCAACCGGCAGCACCAGCAGAATCAGCCGCGAAATCCCCGTGCGCCGCCGCGCGTACTGGAAGACAATTGCCGTCGCGCAAATCACTAGCAGCAACAGCGCAATCGGCAGTTGCGAGTGATGCCCGGTCGCAATCATATCCCTGCTGGGCAGGAACGGATCGTTGAGCGACAGAAACAGCAGCTTGCCAATCATGCTGCCCTCTATGCCCGGCGACAGATGCATCGTCACCACGGCAACCAGCACGGCAACGCCCACCAGCGCGCCCAGCAACGTCAGCGTCATGCGCGTAAAGTCCGCCGTCACCGCCGCAATCGCCACCAGCGGCAGCACCAGGATCCCCACGATCAGCAGAAGATTGAAGGCCAGTCCACCGGCTGCCGCGAGCGGGTTGAGCCCGGCAAGCATCAGCAGCAGGCACTGGGCAACCACCAGTGGCAGTAAGACAAACGCTGCGATGAACAACGCCTTCGCACCCAGCAGCTTTGTCCATACGTACGGCCGGGTGACCCAGAACTGCCGGTCGCCCACCAACCCCTCCCCGTGAATGATGCGCATGATCAGCACCACCCAGCTGATCACCAGCAGCACGCTCAGCCCGCGCCCAATCATCATCACTTCGATCATGCGATTGTTGTTCGCGCCCCACACCGTCTCCGCCGGCAGGTTCCACTGCATCGGAAGCACCCCCACCAGTGCCGCTGCAATCGCAGCCGAAATCGCAATCTCCGGCCAAAACCGCCGCGCATCCTTGCGGAAAATACTCAAAACCTGCTTCATACTGCACTTCCCCTCACCCTGCTACTGCTCGTCCGCGCCGCCCAGCTTCAACCGGTAATCCGGAATCGTCACGCCGATCTGCGTCCGCCGAACCGGCTGGTAGCGCGTAAAGGTCAGCGTGGCCCGCTCCGGGCACAACGCCACGCCGTTCTCGTCCGGAAAGCCGCTCTCGATCATCTCGTTCCGGTTCGCCACCGGGACCAGGAAAAGATCTGTCGGCATCGCGTCCGTCGAGCCCTCCCAGTTGCTCCAAATCGTCCGTGTCTCTTCCGTGTTGTGTCCGCTCTGGTCCGCCGGACACGGCAGGTAGCTCACCCTCACCCGCATGCTCGACAACGGCACATGCAGCGCAGACCTGCACGCAAGGTATCCCGCGTTCGACTGCTTCGTCGCGTTGGGCCAGCCCCCGGTCTCGCAATAGCCCACGCCCGGCACCGCAAATTCGCCCTCTGTGTCCGACACGTCGGTCACGCTCGCAATCTTTGCCTCCGTCACCGCCAGCGTCATATGCAGCGCCACCGGACTCTCTTTCACCTCCTCGTACACCGCCCGCGGCATCATGATCCGCACCCCCAACTTCTTCTCCGCGTCGTTTTCGCCTGGGCCGCTCTTCCCACCCCCGCCGCCTGCGCTCGCCGCGATCCCGCCCGCAATGCTGGCTACCGCTCCCGAATCCGTCGGGTACAGCAGATGCTGCCATCCCGATTCCCACCGCGCGCCATTCGCCCCTTCCATCGTGAACTTCACCTCGTCGAACAGCGGCTTGTACCCATCCGCCACGCCCGACACCGCCAGCCACACGTCCTGCCCCACCATGTCGCTGCCCGGCCAGGTCGTCTCCACGCCACGCACCAACGGAACCGGCGTCAGCACCGCCGGCGCCGGCCCGTTTCCCTGCGGATACATCCGGTCGATCAGCCGCTGGTCCGGCCCGAGAAGCGATACCGCGATCAATCCCACAATCATCCCGCCCAGCAGCAGCAGCGCTGTCCGTGTCTTCCGCGCGGAATACTGCACCATCACCACCGCCGCGCACATCACCAGCAGCAGCGCCCACATCGCCAGCGTCCCAATCGGCCGCGACGCGCCCATATTTACCGGGTCCCGCTGCGCCACCAGCGCCATCCCCACCGTAGCCACCAGAGCTACCAGCAGCACGCCGATCAGGATCAGCACCATCCGCCCAAACCCCGACGTCACCGCCGCCACCGCCATCAGCGGCAGCAGAATCATCGCCGCCACCGGCAGCAGGTTCCACAGCAGCCCAGGAATCCAGTGCGCCGGCGTGAATCCCGCCCTTGCCAGCAGCACGCATTGCATCAGCAGCAGCGGAACAATCACGTACGCCGCCACAAACAGCACCTTCGCCGCCAGCAGCTTCTTCCACTCATACGGCCGCGTAATCCAGAACTGCCGGTCACCTACCAGCGGCTCCGCGTGCACCACCCGCGCAATCAACAGCACCCACCCAATCACCAGCAGCGGCGACAGCAGCACCGTCAGTTCGCGCAGCAGTTGTAACGAATAGTCCCCGTAGTATGGATTCCCGCGCCACTCGTACGGCGCCATCGCCATGATTGCCACCGTCAGCGCCAGCACCACCGCAATCTCCGGCCAGAAGCGGCGCGTGTCCTTGCGAAAAACATTCAGGATCTGGTTCATGCCTCTGGCCCCCTGTCGGCAGCCGAGATTTGCGGCGTCCGGTTGTGGCTACTGCTGGACTTCGCGATGGCCAGAAAGATCGACCGCAGCGGCATCGGCTCAGCCGAAATGTCGCGCGCCGAGGGGAACGTGGCGGCGATCTCGCGGGCGGTAGCATCGCCCTGGTATTCGCTGGCGATGAAGTGGACGACGCAGTCGGCGGTCTCCGGCAGCAGCCATGCGGGCGGCAGGTTGGGCGGCAGCGGCGCCGGCGCGGCCAGCGTAACGCTGACGTCGCGGAAGCGGTCGTTCAGCACCGCCATCTCGTCGGAGAACAGCATCCGCCCGCCTTCCAGATAGCCAACGTGGCTGGCAAAGCTCTCAATCTCGGCGAGGTCGTGCGAAGAGAGAAAGATGGTCGTCTCCGGCGCGCGCTCCAGCAGCCCTTCAATCAGTTCATCGCGCACCAGCGGATCGAGCCCGGTGAACGGCTCATCCAGCACAATCAGCGGGGGCCGGTAGGCGAGCGAGCTGGCGAACGCGGCCTTCATCCGCATCCCGCGCGAGAGGTGCTTCAGCTTGCGATCCAGCGGCAGATCGAACTGGCGGACGAGCTGCCCTTCCAGTGCGCGGTCCCACGTGGGATAAAACGGCCGCATGTAGTCGAGCAGCATCTGCACCGTCATCGCGTCCGGCAGGTCCTGGTTCTCGGAGACGTAGCCAATGCGTTCGAAGTCCTTGCCCGCCAGCTTGCGCGAATCGATGCCCAACACCTGCGCGCGGCCCGCGGTAGGCAGAAAGATGTTCATCAGCAGCTTGATCATCGTGGTCTTGCCCGCGCCGTTGGCGCCAACCAGCGCGTAGATCGCACCCTCGGGCACCGCGAGATCGATGCCGCGCAGGACTTCAGTGCGGCCAAAACTCTTGGCGAGGCCTTGCATCTGGATCGTAGGATTTATCGCTCTCATCGTTCTCGACGTCCTTCCTCTGCTGCCTTGCCTGCGGCTTGCGCGTCCTTGCCGGACGGGTCTTTGGGCTGGTCTCTGCTACTCAAACGCTGCCAATGTTCGGCGATGGAGTCGAGCATCTCTTCGCGGCCGATGCCCAGCCGCTTCGCCTCGACCACCAACTCCTCGATCTCGTGCCCCAGCAGTTGCGTGCGTTCCTTGCGGGTCGAATCGGGCAGCGCCGCGACCACCGTGCCGATGCCCGGGCGCGTCTCCAGCAGGCCCTCGTTCACCAGGTAGGCAACGATCTTGTGCGCTGTATTGGGGTTGATCTTCAGCTCCTTGCTGAGCGCGCGCACCGAGGGAAACGGATCGCCGGGGTGCATCTGGCCGGAGACCATCGCCTTTTTTGCGGCATACACAATCTGCTCGAAGAGCGAAATGCCGGTGCGAAATTGGACTCGAAACGGAATCACATCTGTACTATTACACGTAGTACACTAGAATGCAAGAGAATTATTTCGACAGGAATTGGAATCAGAGCTAGAGCGTGGCGAGCAATGCCGCCAGCAGCGCCGTGCGCGGAACCAGGTGTTCGACGACCACCGACTCGTGAGCCGCGTGCGCGCCTTCGCCCACCGCGCCCAGGCCATCCAGCGTGGGCACGCCCAGAGCCGCGGTAAAGTTGCCATCGGAGCCGCCGCCGGTCGCGGCTTCGTCCAGCGTGAAGCCAAGCTCCGCCGCCAGTTTGCGCGCCTGTTTATACAGAGCGGCCGTGCCCGGCTTGCGCTCCATCGGCGGACGGTTCAGCCCGCCGGTAACTTCCAGCTTGCACGCCGGATCGGCGCAGCGCAGCCCGCGAAACAGCTTCTCCACCTTAGAGGCATCGCTCGCCTTCGCAATGCGCACGTCGACGTCGGCATAGGCGTGCTCGGCGATGACGTTCGACCGCGTCCCGCCGGAGATCACGCCCGGATTCACCGTGCGCCCGGCACGCAGATCAGTAAAGCCCGCGACCGTCTGCAACAGCCGCGCTAACTCCAAAATCGCCGAGTGCCCGCGCTCGAAGTCGACACCGCTGTGCGCGGCCACGCCGGTGACGTGCAGGTGGTAGTCGCCCACGCCCTTGCGCGCGGTCTTGCACGCCAGGCCCTGCGCCGGCTCCAGCACCAGCACCGCGGACGACGCCAGCGCCAACCGCTCCGTGATCGGCCGCGAAACGTGGCTGCCAACCTCCTCGTCCGAATTCAGCAGCAGCGTAACCGGACGGCTGATGCCCAACTGCGCCAGCGCCCGCGCGCCGGCGAGCGCCATCACCACGCCGGCCTTCATGTCCAGCACGCCAGGCCCGTAAAACCGGCCGCCGGCTTGCCGCCACGGCATAGTCTTCAGCGTTCCCAGCGGCCAAACCGTGTCCAGATGCCCCAGCAGCAGGATGGGCTTGCGGCGGCTGCGTGCAGGGCCAAACCGCACCTCCAGCACATCGCCGAAGTGCTTCTGTTTGTGCAACTTAACGCGCCCGCAGCACGCCTCCGCAAAGCCCGCCGTCAACCCCACCACCCGATCCACCGCAGCCTTGTCGTCGCTCGGCGACTCGGCTTCGACCAGCGCGCGCAGCGTCTGCACCATCCAGCCCGCCTGCGCTTCCACCGCCTGCCGCAATGCTCTTGCGTCGCTCATCTCTCGTGATTCGAATGGTATCGCATGGGCGGTCGCGCCGGGGCACCGTCAGGAAACCGTAAGGGAATCTGTGGCCTGAAGTGTGGTCAATTTACCACACTCCGCACCTGTCTTCCCGCTGTAACCTGAGCTGTGGAAATTGCGGGAGTAATTGTCCTTGGCCCAGAACGCCCATCCTGAGCAGACAATCCGGTCCGACATTGAGTTTCGCGGCATTGGCCTGCACTCGGGCGCCGAGGTCTCCATGCGGCTGGTAGGCGCGCCGGCCGGCAGTGGCATCGTCTTCCGCCGGGTTGATCTCGATGGCTTCGAAATCCCTGCCAACGGCCGCAACGTCGCCAAGGTCAGCTACGCCACCAGCCTGATGCGCCAGTCCGTGCTGATCTCGACCACCGAGCATCTGCTCTCGGCGCTCATCGGCTTCGGCGTCGACAACGTCATCGTCGAGGTCGATAACCTGGAGCTGCCCATCCTCGACGGCAGCGCGCTGCCCTACGTCGAGGCGTTCCAGGCCGTCGGCCTGAAGCAGCAGCGCCGCCGCCGCGAGTACATCCGCATCCTCAAACAGGTCGAGGTGCGCGATGGCAGCAAATTCATCGGCGTCTATCCCGGCTCCGGCTACGGCATCGACTACATCATCGACTTCCCCGCGCCCATCGGCTGCGAGCAGCTCTCGACCGACCTGGAAACCGGCGGCTACGCCACCCAGATAGCCCCGGCGCGCACCTTCGGCTTCCGCGAGGACGAGCCCAAGCTGCGCGACATGGGCCTCATCCGCGGCGCGACCGACGCCTGCTGCATCATCCTCACCGCCCAGGGCGTGCAGAACGGCCCCTTGCGCTTCCCCGACGAGTTCGTGCGCCACAAGGTGCTGGACCTGATCGGCGACCTCGCCCTCGCCGGCCGCCGCATTCAGGGCCGCGTCATCGCCGAGCGCGCCGGCCACGCCATGCACACCGCGCTGGTGCAGCGTCTGCTGCGCGACCGCTCCGCCTGGGAGCTGGCCTACGGCTACGACGGAATTCCGCATCCCGCGGAGGTCGACGCCGGAATGCTGCGCGCGACCCTGCCCGCGCATGCGTAGCCCCTTCGCCATCATTCACACTCAGCGCGCCGTCATTCCTTCTCCGTGCGCCGTCATTCCCTCTCCAGGCGCCGTCATTCTGGCGCAGCCAGAATCTCCGTATTTGTCTCGCTTAAGGGCACGGATGGTATCCCAAGGCTTCAGCCTTGGGTCTCCGTGCCATAAACGCCGCATATGCCCGGCGGCTTTAGCCGCTGAGGTCAGCCTTCCCCCGATCTCGCGCGGGAGAGTAGCGTGAGCCGCCTCGCCGCCATCGCCCTCGGCTCCAACCTCCCATCGCCATGGGGCGAACCCAACGCAAATCTGCGCGAGGCGGTAACGCGCATCCGGGAGCTTGGCCACGTACGCGCCGTCTCGTCGTTCTACCCGACCGCGCCCGTCGGCCTGACCGATCAGCCGGATTTCCTGAACGCGGCGCTGCTGCTGGAGACCGATCTGGAGCCGCTGGAGTTGTTGCGCGCGCTGCTCGCCATCGAGCGCGCCATGGGACGCGACCGCGCAACCGCACCGCCCAAAGGCCCGCGCATCATCGACCTCGACCTGCTGTTGCTGGACGACGTGGTGCTGGCAAGCGCCCGCGGCCCGCAAGGCCAGCCGGCGCTCACCTTGCCGCATCCCGCGCTGGCCGAGCGCCGCTTCGTGCTGCAGCCGCTCGCCGAAATCGCGCCCGCAATGATCGACCCGCGCTCCGGCCGCACCATCGCCGAACTGCTCGCACGCCTCAGCAACTAAATTGCAACAACCGCCATGCGGGCCGTCGGAAGAAGTCCGCTCCGCCGTCGGAAGAAGTCCTATCCGCTTGTCGGAAGAGGTCCTATCCGCTTGTCGGAAGAGGTCCGAACCGCTTGTCGGAAGAGGTCCGAACCGCTTGTCGGAAGAAGTCTGCTCCGCTTAAGGGCACGGCTTCAGCCGTGCCGTAACAGCCGCAGAATCAGACGGGCTTTAGCCCCTGAGGGACGCTGTTCGTCTTGCGGCAAACTTCCTACATCTACCTTGTCTCCGGCGGGACAGGATACGCAGGCGGCGCACCCGGGAATGTAATCACAATATGCTCGAACACCACGCCCGGGTCGCGAAAGAGAAGCCTTAGCGTGTGTTTACCCGGCGCCAGCGCGCCCAGCGCGATCGTATCGATAGCCGAGTTGCGCAGCACGTTCTGCGCCCAATCCGCACCGCTCGGGCCATCGCCTGCGCCAGCAGCCTTGGTCCCGCTGGCCCCACTCATGTCGCGCTCCATCGGCGCACCTTCGTCGAGCGCGACCGCATAGCGCAGCTTGTGGTCCGAATCGAGCGGGAATGTCGGCAGCAGATGCAGCGCCAACGTCGCCGGGCCGGCAGTGGTGGTGGTGAAGTCGTATTCCAGCCAGGGTGAAGGGCCGCCCTTTATCGGGAGGAGGCCCTGCGCCGAGGTCGCGGTCATGATTGGCCCGAAGGGTGAGGTGCGGCCCGGCTCGCCGAAGACGACCGACGCGCCGGAGATACCAAGATCGGCCAGCACGCGCCACTGCGCGATAAGGTTGCCGCTGCCGCTGCGCGCAAAGTGCGCCGCGTTGACGGAGACGGTGCACTGCTGCTCGAAAACGATCGCGCCGTGCGCAACGCTTGCAGATTTCGACGATGTATTGCCCGCGCTCTTGCAGGCGGCTTCGCCGGCTCCCCAGCTTGCCGGCAGCGGTGTATCGGCATCCGCCGCGGTTGCCAGCTTCGGCATCTCGAAGACGTGCCGATCACGCGGATGGTCGCTCATCATGCCATCCCACTTGCCGCCTTCCAGTGAGTTGTACTTCGCAGTGAGCGTTTGAATGGTGTCGTATGCCACCCGCGCCATCGACGTATTCTGCGTCAGGAGAGCGGCATGATGCATACGCGCGTCCAAGTAGGTGTGATCGGCTGCGAGGAACTTATCATTCATGGCCGCCGAGGCCTCAACCGGATAACCGACCAGTTCAAAGAAGGCAGGCGCATACCTGGTTGGCAGGGTCTTCGCGATGTGCTGCTCATAGTTACGTACCGTGAACCAGTCAATGAATCGCGTAAGACTCTCGTTCGCAGGTATCTGCCCCTCCTGTACCTCTGGCGGGTCCGGATAGCCCGGCGCCAGCGGATTGAAGTCCGTGCGCTTGATGCCGTCGTTGTAGCCGTTGAAGCCCATGAACTCCGGCTTCCGAATGAAGTTCAGCGCGTAGTAGCGCGTCATCACATCGGCGATGGCCTTCGCGTCCAGTGTCGGAAACTGCTGTCCGAACCATTCGGTCAGCCACTCGCGCTGGCTCATCTTCGCCAGCTTCGGCTCGTCCGTGGCGAGTTGCATGGAGTAGTCGATGTCGATCTCCGCCGGCTTCAAATCCCCGACGTTCAATATCCAATACTTCCGCGTGCCGTGGTCGTACGCCTTGGTCATCTCCTCGTGGATCAGCGCGGGCGGCGTGGTACACAGCCACAGGTAATCGTGCGGCGAGCCCCAGTAGCTGACGTGGTAGTAGACGCCCGAGCCGCCGGGGCGGGCCTGCTCGGCGGCGTTGGGCAGCTCGCGGATGTAGCCGTAGTTGTCGTCGGTCCAGCCCAGCGTCACGTCGTCGGGGACCTTCATGCCGGCGCGGTAGAGATCGAGGCTCTCCTTATATAGCCAGATGACCTGCGGAATCTTCGCGACATCGGGATTCACGCGCGTGGCCAGCAGTTTGCGCTGGGCTGTCATCGCGTCTTCGACCAGCTTTGCCTTCACCAACGGCGAGCCCGTCGCCTCCAGCCCCGAGTCGTGCAGGCCGCGCAGGCCCACGGTGTAGAAGTTTTCGTACTTGCCGTTCTGCGCGAGCCGCTTGTCCCAGTAGGCGTCCATCGCCCCCGCGTTGGTCTGGTAGTTCCACGGGCCGTCGCCCGCCGGCGGAGCGGCCTCGTTCCACTCGCCCACGTTGTTGCGCAGCAGCGCTTCAGAATGCGATGACCCCATCACGATACCCCACTTGTCGGCGAGCTTCGCATTCTCCGGCACCGCATTGAACGCCAGCGACCCAGGATGCATGGCCGGCCACAGCGAATTCGCATGAAGCCGCAGCAGCAGCTCGAAGATCTTCTCGTATGTGTGCGGCCCAATGTTCCCGTTGCCGTTGTCCATTGTAGGGTCCATCTTCTTCGCCGCCCACGGACGCAGCCCCCAGTCCTCATCGTTCAGAAAAATCCCGCGATACTCGACCGACGGCGGCGGCTGCACATGCATTCCCGCATGTATATAGATAGCCGTGTGGTGCGCGACCGGCACATCCGCCCACCATATCCACGGCGACACGCCCATCTCCCGCGAAATCTGGAACAGCGCATACGCCGCGCCCCGCCGGTCCGATCCGGCAATCACCAGCGCGCGGTGCACACCCGACATCGGCGACGCGACCACCGTCGTAACCGCCGCCTCCCACTTGCCCGCGGCCGCGGATGCGTCAAGCTTGCGTTTGGAAACAAGCGCGTCGATCTCCGGCGACTTGCTCAACTCCCCAACCAGGATCAAGTCCGCAGGCAGCGGCCCCGCCAGCGAGGTCAGCAGGCGCGGCTTCACGCCAGTGACTTTCTCAACGTCGGATGCAAACGCCTCCGCCGCAACCCGCACTGTCTCAGGACTATTCGGATCAACAAGAATCGCTGTTGCACGACCGCTTGCAACGATGGGGAAGTCACTGGATGCGGCCGGCCGGTCAAGCGAGACGAAGCCGGATTGCGCGAGGCACGGAACGCCGAGGGACAGAATCAGAAGAGTAGAGGCCGCGAGAGTTCGATGGCGCTGCATGCCCATCAGTCTACGGCGGAGTGATGTCCCCAGTCGAAGCGCCGTCCCAGAATCCCCTTCACAATCAAATGGTCCGTTGCCGCCGTCGGCCCCAGGCCCACGCCGATATTGATCTCCCACTTCGGCGACACGTTCAAATTCGTCACCGCGAAAATCTGCTGCTGCTGCTCGTGCAGTTCGCAGGGCGACGTGATGCGGCAGTAGTCCGCGTAGTATTCCAACCCCAGGTTGACCTCCTTGCTGACGTCATACGTAAACGTCGCCCCCGGTGAAAATCCGATCCCCTGCGCCACATCCGGCCCATGCCACGTGCGCTCCAGTGCGGGGTTGACGGCGAAGTACCACCGGCCCTTGGTGTAGTCGACGATCGGCCGAATCTCCCACGTCCACGTGTCGGGCGAATACACCGCGCGCTGGTAGCCCACCTCGGTCGACAGGCTCACGCCCACCGGCCAGTGCCAGCTATCGGGCACCCTCACGCGCGGGCGCAGGTGGTCGCCCACCCATTGCACGCCGTGGCCCGCCTGCTCGCTGGTGAAAACATAAAACCCAATCTCCGACCAACTGGTCAAACCCTCGGTCAGTTCCAGCGTCTCGTGCTCCTGGTGGTTGGTTGGATACACGCCGTCGATGACGTACTTCTGGCCCTCGGGCGTGAAGTTTGAGTGCAGCTCGACCATCAGGTTCTTCGGCTCGACCGTGTCCGCGCCGTACACCTGGATCTCGTAATTCCCCTGCGCCCGCGCGCAGGATGCGGCGGCGAGGGCAAGTACAGCAAGAGTCAGAATCGACCGAACCATCGGCATAGGGATAGCGAGATGATACTAGGGTCGTGGCCGCCTGGGCGCCGCGGATTCCCGCAGCAGCCCGTCTTCGAAACGATTACTTGGCCAGGGCAGCCGCCCGTGCGCGCGCCTGCGCCGCCAGTTGCGCCTGCCCGCTTTTGTCGTACAGATCGCCGAGCGTCTTCCATCGGTCCGCGTTCTCTGGCGCTCTTTGTGTCGCAAGTTGCTCGAATTTGATCGCCCGCTGCAGATCGCCCAATTGAGCGTACGCACCGGCTCGACCATCGGCGATTTGCCCAAATAACTCCGATTGCTGGTCCTCGCGGCCCCGCCAGTAACGTTCGCCAACGGTTTCGGCCTTGGCATAGTCGCTCAGAGCTTGTTCAGGTTGCCGGAGACGCAGATCGATTAAACCCAGCATACTGTACTCGCTGGCCGGTATCACGGCGAACCGCGCCGCGGTCGCGATTGCCGCCCTGGCCTCGGCATAGCGGCGGTCGGAGTAGTAAAGCTCGCCCAGGCGGCGCCAAATAGACTCAGATTCTCCGCCCAATGACAGAGTGGCCTTGTATTCCTGTTCCGCTAGCTGAGGCTGTTGCTGGGTCTCAAAGAGCTTGCCCAGCGCGAAATGGACGCTCGGGTCTTCGGGAGAAAGTGCTACGGCGTGACGCAGGGCCTCGCGGGCCTCGCTTAGACGGCCGAGCCGCAGCAGAATGTCTCCAACGTTGGCATAGAAGCTGGCTAATTCCAGGTGGGATGCGCCGAACGGTGGCGTGAACGTATGAGTTTGGCAATCGACCTCGTACCGATCGATCCATCGGCGGTTCTCGCTGCGATTGCGCAGCAGAACCATGGAAACGTCATCCAGATAGACCGGCCTCCACTCCTTGCTCTGGCACAACGACTGCAGATCGGGGGTGCCTCCAGGGGAGAGTCGGGCCAGCGAAAAAAACAGAAAATTGATGTTTCGCCGGTCCGCCTCTGCCTTCCACAACGCGGAGTCGGGGGGCGACGACAGGAACTCTTGCTCCTCAACCAACACCGCGGGCGCCAGGTTGCGCCCATCGATAAAATCTCCGTATGCCGGACCAAGCCGCCACGCGGTAAACCCGCCCAGATTGTAAACCTGAAAAATATTTCCTGGAAGCTGCTCGCGCGCGACAAAATCGGCGGCGTTTTCCGGGAACCACCAGGACTCCCCAACGCCAAACCGCATGGGGACGCCTTCCGCGAAATACCGGTGGCTGGAGATAAGGTCGGCGATATACACGCAGGTCACCAGGAACAGAACGCCGGCCGCAACCGCCCCCAGCACGCTCCAAAGCCGTGATCCCATGGCGGCAGCCTTTGCGCCTCCTTGCGCTCGGTTTTGCAGAACTTCAGCCAGGATGGTGGCGCCTACCACGACCAGAACGATCGCAAATAAGCAGTTGTAACGCTGATGCTGCATCGAAGCGTATAGGGCCGCAGCCAACAGGAAAGCTGCTCCTAATTGACTCCGCCAGAGTGCCAGCGCGACAACCACTACTGCGGCCAATGCCAGCCACCAAAAGTTGTCTGGACTTCGCCGCCAATCCACGAGCTGAGCCAGGCTGAAAGTGGACAGCGCTACGGGCTTCAATTCCCCAATAAAAAAACCGGGCCGCTGATTGGCCTTCTCCAGTCCACCTAAGAGAAGCGAAGCTTTGAAAACTCTGGGGCCATACGGATTGATGAGAGTTGCGCAAACCGTAGCTGCCAACGCCGGCCAGGCCAGCCGCAAGCGCTGCTGCACCCCGTGGCGCCGCTCCGGAAAGAAAAGGTCCAGCCCTTCGATCAGAAGATAAGCGCCGATCAGGCCGAGGCCGGCGACGAACCCAGGGTGAAGATTGACCCATAGCAGCATCGACAGAGGCAATATCCACAGCCGCACGCGCTCCCGGCGCATCACCGCCTGATCGTCCGAGTCGCTCTGGTGAAAGCTCCATAGCAGGACCAGGAAGACCGCAAAAAACAGCGGCGTAAACAGATCGGCGCGTGGGTTGGCCCGCACCGCTAAGCGGGGCACGGCCAGAATTGCCAATGCCGCGGCAAAGCCGCTGTCCTCCCGGGAAGGGCTGCGCAAAAGGCAGGCGACCGTCGCGATTAGGACCAGCGTGCAGAACCAGGTCAAGCCCGGGTACCCCCAGGCGCTGAAGATGCCATAGAACAGAACGCCGGCGAAGGGCGGATACAGCCACTCCGCTCCAGCTGACGTGTAGGAGAGCACGTCCGTGCTGGGGATCGCATGATGCTGCACCACCCAGCGGCCAGTGGCCATGTGCCATCCCATATCCGGATCGAAGACCGTATGCAAGCCGGAGAGGAATGCATACACCAGTGCCAGGATCACCAGCGCCAGGTTCAACCGGTGCCACACCAGTCGCGATGGCCCGCTTTGTATGGGGACCTCGAGCTTCTTCGTCTTCGCCTTGCGAACTGCGATTGGCATGGCCCTCCCTGATCAAAGATCTTCCCGGGGCTGTCTCGCTGAAAGTATACGGGTGGAAGCGGCATGCGCCGGCCGCCATCCTCTAGGCATAGCGAAACACCATCATGAAACCCCGGTCCATGTGGTCCTGCTGGTGGCAATGGAACAGCGTATTGCCGGGATGATCTGCGCTGAACTCTACCGCCGACGTCTTGCCCGCGGGAATCAGCAGCACGTCCTTCATCAGTCCTCGCATCGCCGTGCTGCCCACATTTGTAACCTCAAAAGTATGCCGATGCAGATGGATGGGATGATCGTCCGTGCTCAGATTCTTCATCACCAGGCGATAGCGTTGATCCGTGCGCAACGGCGGCGATTCCACGTCCGGATAGGACTTGCCGTTGATCCGCCACACCTCCGGATTGCCATGGCCCTCGAACTTCGAGTCGAACGTGAGCGGGATCTCGATAGCGCCGCGGAGTTCGCGCATTGCACCGGCGTGCAACGTAGACCGCTCCGGCTCCGCGAACTGCGCATAGTCCCACACCAAATCTTCCGGTTGAATCCACTTCGGCGCGCCGGTTGCATTCGCGTACTCAACCACAATCCCCATGCCCATGGCGTAGACATGCTTGCGCACCTCGCCCAGCACCCATACCCCCGGCGCATTCATCTCCACGATCGCGGAGACGCGTTCCGCCGGACACAGCCGCAGCATTGGCACCGTGCGCGGCTGCGGCAAATCATTTCCATCCAGCGCAACCACCTGGAACGCATGCCCCGCCAGCGCGACCCAGTGAACCTCGGTCGGGCTGGAGTTCAGCACGTGCATCATCACCCGCTCGCCCTGCTTCACCCGCACCGGCTCGCCGAAGCCGAGCATCTTGCCGTTGATCGTCGCAACCTCGTAGTCCGGCATGGCCGAGCCGTCACCGGAGGGCATCTCCCGCCCGCCCCAGTCATGCAGCGCCAGAAAGACCTCGCGATCGTAGCGCGCCGGATTCTCAGCGGGCTCGATCAGCAGGAATCCATGCTGGCCTCCATATTGCGCCTTGCGCATATCGTTGCCCGCGAACGTATGCGTGTGGAACCAGCGGAAGCCCGCTGGATCGGGCGTGAACGTGATGCGCGTAGCCCCGCCGGGCGCAATCATCGGCGAGCCTTCTTCCATCGCGCCGTCGGTTGCCACGGGCAAAAACAGCCCATGCCAGTGCACGATGTCGGGCTCCGCCGAATGGTTATGGATGTCGACGGTGATCTCGCGCCCCTGCTTCATCCGCAGCAGCGGCCCCGGAACCTGGCCGCTGTAAGCGATGGTGGGATACCGATGTTTCGGCGACACCTCCAGCACATACGGCGCAATGTCCAGCGTGAAGTCGGCGGCAGCAGCATTCGCGGGAATCGCCGGCGCCGATGGCGGCATCGGCTGGCCAGCAGGCATTCTCATTTGCGCGCGCAGCAACCCATCGCCGCCGCTCAGCGCCATCGCCGCCGACGTCATCGCACCAAGTTGCGCAAACCGCCTGCGCGTCAGCATTGAAGCTCCTTGGGCCTGAACCTCTCCCAGTATCGCAGACGGGCGAGCGCGGTCTATGCCGTGAGCAAATTGCGTTCACTCCCCTCACCGCGCCGTGACGCGCGTCGCATCGGCGGCTGATACTTCCAGGGCATTTTCTTCCCCGGTTACCGGTGCGACGATAATCCAGCATCCCGCAACGCGAGGAGACTCTATGACAGGCAACACCGCTAGACACTGGTTCGACACTCCTCCAGTTGGGGACGAGGGCCCGCCTCTTCAACGCCAATCGCGTTTGCGCTAGCAGGCCGATTGAATTGGCGCTCTCGAAGGATGGCGTGTTCACGCCGCTGGATCTTCGCTAGCCCCCCGATCTTCGCTAATCGAAAGCTAGCCGCCAGCGCTCTCGCCTCTAACCACCCGCTACTGCCCCCAGAATTATCAGCGGCTCGCGCCCATCCACCACCGCAGCGGGCAGCGGCGCGTCGGGTGAATCGAACGAGATGTCCTGCTGGCACGCAAAGAAGCGCAGAAACGCCCGCCGCTCCAGCGTCACCTGGTCGCGCACCGTCCCCAGCAGCATCGGGTACGCGGCCTCCAGCGCATCCAGCGCACCGCGCACCGTGGGCGGCGCGGCCACGTCCAGCGTCACCTCGTGGCCGGAAATGCGGCCTAGCGTTCGCAGGTGCGCCGGAAGTTCAACCCGAATCTGTGGCATCGCGATCTCTCCGTCTCTAGAAGTATCACGCTCGAACCGCGAACCTTGTGCCCGCCCCTTGGTTGACCTATCCTTCTCCGCATGAGCAGGATGGACCGCAGACGGTTTCTTGTCGCCAGTGCCGCCACCGCGGCAAGCTGGAAGAGCTTCGCACAGAACTTCCCCATCCCCCGCGGCCCCAGCCCGTCGAGCCCCGCGCCGCAACTCGCGCGCCTACCCGCGCCGGAAGGCCCCGTGCTGCAGACCGCGACGCTGGCGTTGCACCCGGACCAGGCCGGCCCCGCGATTCCGCACAACTTCGTCGGCCTTTCGTATGAGACGCAGCAACTCTCCGACCCGACCTTCTTTGCCCCCGCCAACACCGGCCTGGTCGCGCAGTTCCGCGCCCTCGCGCTCAACGGTGTACTGCGCCTCGGAGGCAACACCTCCGACTACGGGTTCTGGAAGCCCACGCCCGACGCCGTGCCGCCGCCGCGCGCCAAGCGCCCCTACAAAGTGGGCGACCCGCCGCCCGACCTCATCTACGACGTCACCCCCGACGCCGTGCGCAACCTGCGCGCCTTCCTCGACGCCACCGGATGGACCTGCCTCTACGGCATCAACTTCGGTACCAGCACGCCGGAGATCGCCGCCGACGAGGCCGTCTTCGTCGCGAAGGCACTCGGCGCCAAGCTCGAATACTTTCAGGTGGGCAACGAAGCCGACCGCTTTGGCTCGACCATCCGCGACCCCAAAACCTGGAATGCCGATACTTACTTCGACGAGTGGCTGCGATTCGCCAACGCCATCCGCAAACGCGTGCCGGAGGCGAAGTTTGGGCTGCCTGACACCGCAGGCAATCCGGAGTGGTACGCGGTAGTGGTAAACCGGCTGCTGGCGTTACCCGAGCCCGATCGCCCCTACGTCGCCGCGCTGACCCACCACTACTACTTCACCGGACCGCCGTCGAATCCCAAGGCCACCATCGACAACCTGCTGCACCCGGACCCGCACGTCGACAAACTCTACACCGACATCCATGCCGCCGCCGCACGTCTCAGCGAGGGCGAGCGCCGCACCGTCCTGTACCGAATGACCGAAGGCAACACCTGCTATCGCGGCGGCAAGCCCGGCTTGTCGGATGTCTTCGCCGCGTCGCTCTGGGCAGCCGACTACCTGCTGAAGCTCGCCTCCCTGGGCTACGCAGGCGTGAACCTGCACGGCGGCGAAGCCAAAATGATTGCGACCGGGCTGGGCGGCATGCTGCCGGGCGAGGAACTGTTGGCCAATCCGAACGAGCCCCACCCGCGCCCGTTTTATACGCCCATCGCCGACGTCGACGGCCAGTTTGTCGCCGAACCCGTCTCCTTCGGCATGCGCTTCGCCCAGCAGTTTGCCGGCGCCACCATCATCCCCCACGACTTCGATCCCGGCCCGGCAAACGCCACCGCCTACGCCGCAAAGTTCCCCGACGGGCGAACCATCGTCGCCATCATCAACAAGGATCCGATGCGGATATTGAATGCAAGCATTGCCGGGTTTCGCCGCGCCTCGTACCGATCGCTCACGGCTGCGTCCCTCACCTCGACCGATGTGACCTGGAATGAGAAGGCCCAGCACACCGTTGGGCACATCCCTTCACTGGCGGAACGGAGCCTCATCGAAGGCGGACAACCGGCCCCGGACAAAGGGCTCGAGATTCAGGTCGCCCCCGCGAGCGCAGTGCTGCTTGACGCGTTTGCGTAGGATTCGCGTGGCGGGCACAGCCTAGCGGACGGTTCCCGGCGCCTGAGTGGTCCGCACCTGAAACCCCGCGGGGATGGCGAAATCCTCCGCCGTCGGCTCCTTCACCGTGATCTGGTCGTAGCGAACGATCTGCTGGTTTCCGTTGCCGTCGCGCGCCGTCGTCAGCAGAAACAGCCGCAGCACCGGCGACCACCACCACTCATAGGTCACCGGATACGCTGTCGGACTGAACGTCGACGTCGACGCTGCGCCTGCGCGCGCAACTCCACTCGCAACTCCATCCGCGCTTAAGCTCGGATCATTGGTGGTCCACGTATAGCCGTGTACCTGGAAGTCATTCAGCATCTTGCCGCCCATGTCGCTGCGGTTGGGATCGTCCGTGGCAAACGGCTTGTTTGCGGGCAGCATCTTGTCCACGGCCCCCGGCGGAAACTGCGTCACTGTGGCCGTTCGAGCCACGTAGTTGATCGTGATCATCCTCACCTTCACCGGGTCCCAGACGGTGGCCTGGGTCAGCTTGCTGCCGAGGACCGGCGAATCCAGGTGCGCCGTCAACCTCCGGCCGCTCGAGTCCCGCTCTTCCAGCGAATATGACGCCGATAGCGTCTTGCCGAACCTGTCCTGGTTCTCAATCGTGCGCACCGCGAAGTACGGCTGCAAGCGGTCCTGCTGCGTTTGCGCCATCCCTGGCGCGGCGGCCATACCGGCCGCAATCGCCAGCGTCATCATCCCGACGCCGGCGGTGAATCTGATGCTCATGGTTCCTCCATAAACTGCCCCGAACCGGCAGGCGCCAATCCGCATGCACCTCTCAAGCATAGAGCGTTTAGGCCAGCGTCTGCACTTCCACTGACAGCACCGGCGGCAGATCGTGCACGATCGCCTTCCAGCTATCGCCCGCATCCGCCGACGCATACACCTGCCCGCCGCTGGTGCCGAAGTACACCCCGCACGCATCCAGCCGGTCCACCGCCATCGCGTCGCGCAGCACATTCACGTAGCAATCCTGCTGCGGCAGCCCTTTCGTCAGCGGCTCCCAGTCGTTCCCTCCCGTCCGGCTGCGGAAGACCCGCAGCTTGCCGTCCGGCACAAAGTGTTCCGCGTCGCTCTTGATCGGCACCACGTACAGCGTCTCCGGTTCATGCGCATGCACGTCGATGACGAAGCCGAAATCCGTCGGCAGGTTGCCGCTCACCTCGTGCCAGTTATCGCCCGCGTCGTCGGAACGCATCACGTCCCAGTGCTTCTGCATAAACAGCGTACCGGGCCGCGAGGGATGCGCGGCAATATGGTGCACGCAGTGGCCGACCTCGGCCGTCGGGTCGGGGATGTACTTCGAGACCAGCCCTCGGTTGATCGGCTTCCACGTGGCGCCGCCGTCGTCGGTGCGGAACGCCCCCGCCGCCGAAATAGCGATGACAATTCGCTTGGGATTCGTCGGGTCCAGGATGATGGTGTGCAGGCACAGCCCGCCCGCCCCCGGCTGCCACGCCGAGCCGGTGGTATGCGTACGCAGGCCCGACAGCTCCGTCCAGTTCTGCCCGCCGTCGGTCGATTGAAATAGCCCGGCGTCCTCCACCCCGGCCAACACCTCGTCCGGATTGGTCAGCGATGGCTCCAGGTGCCACACCCGCTTGAACTCCCACGGGTGCGGCGTGCCGTCGTACCACATGTGGGTGCCGGCAACGCCGTCGTACGCGAACTTGTTGCCCACCACGTTCCAGGTCGCGCCGCCATCGTCCGAGCGCTCAATCACCTGCCCCGACCAGCTCGTCGACTGCGACGCGTAGATGCGGTTCGGGTCCGCCGGCGAGCCTTTCAGATGGTAGATCTCCCAGCCGGCAAAGTGCGGGCCGTCGATCTTCCAGTTCTTGCGCGCGCCGTCCGCGCTCAGCAGGAACGCACCCTTGCGCGTTCCGACAAGTAAACGTACCTGGGCCATGGGTCTCTCCTGTGTGCTGCTGGGTTGTGCGGCCGCCGGGGAGAAGCGATGCAAAACGCTATCAAGTTTCGCGGTGCCCGCGCAAGCGCACCCAATCCCGGTAATGGGTCAGTTTGATTCGATCTCGTTAAGGGCACGGCTTCAGCCGTGCCGTAAGCAACTCATCGATTGAAAGGGCTTCAGCCCCTGAGGTCGGGTTTCTTCAAACTGACCCGCTACCCCAATCCCGCCGCTCCCACGAAGGTGTTAGCCCTTCACGGACGGCCAGTGACGCAGATCACAGCTAAGCTTCTTCGCCCGCAGCTAGCCTGACTTCGTTGCTCGATCCCACTGTCGTCCGGAGCACTTATGGCAGATACCTACAAAATCTCGGCAGCACCATTGCTCTTCACCGAAGGCGCGCACAAGGGACGGCTCAGCGGTGTCACCTTCACCGTCACCTCCGCAAACAACACCCGTGAGTGGTTCACCATCAACTGCGGCCAATTTGAGGACGCCTTCACCAGGCTCATGTCGCGCAGCCGCGCCAGGGTTATCGTCGCCGCGCTGATGGAAGGCGAACGGGCCGAGTTCCGCGGCCTCTACACCGAAGACCAGTTCGACCGCGGCTTCGTGTACGAGTGGTCGCCGGTTCACTTCGTGCGTCCGCTCTCGGCCGGCGAAGGCCACTATTCGCGCTAGCGTAGTGCGTCGGAAATAACGGCACCTGTATCAGGAATCGTCATTCTGACTCGCAGAGTCAGAATCTCAGTCGCTGCCTTTCGGAGTAGCAGCGGGCTGGTAGCCCAAGGCCCTGGGCCTCCTGCTAACCTCGCTCCGATCAGATGCGAACCCCTCTGCAGCTTTCGTGGTACTTGCGACACTACTCCATCGTGACGTGCATCACAGCAAGAACTCCGACACCCGCGCTAGCCTGTCTTTGCTGATCAATCGGAGAGTCTCACACCGGACGATTTGTAGATGTGGGATTCCAGGAATGGGATGTCACGGCCATGGCAGGAAGCTACAGAATCTCGGCGACACCGTTGCTTCACTCCGCGGGCAACTTCAAGGGCAAGCTCAAGGGCGTCAGTTTTACCGCCGCTTCCCCCGCGCAGACCCACGAATGGTACAGCAACAACTGCGGTCAGTTCGAGCTGGTCTTCAGCAGGATCATGCCTGCCAGCCTGGCCCGGGTCATGGTCGCCGCGCTGATGCACGGAGACGACGTCGAGTTCCCCAGCCTATACGACGAGAGTCAGTTCGAAGGCGGCTTCCTGTTCGAGTGGTCACCGGTCCACTTCGTGCGTCCACCGCAACTCGCGTACGAGGTCTCCTTCTAGACCCCGGCCGCCCGCCCCACGGCGCGCGCCTCGCTCCCGCCCATAAGCTTCGCGGTCCCGGACCCACCCCGGCCGCAACCGACTCTCCAACCAGAGAGAATCAGTGCAGCTTGGCCCCTCACCCGAGGGGCCATTTTTTCTGCGCGCTGCAATTCTTAGCGCAGATCGGCCATCACCGCTGCCCTTCACCCCGTCGCTGCCCTACCACCCCGTCGTCATTCTGGCGCAGCCAGAATCTCCGTATTTGTCTTGGCGCTACCGCAGATCGGCCATCACCGCAGGCACCGCCGGCCCCGGCGCATTCATCTTCAGCCCGGTAATCTTCAGCACATAGGAGTAGTCGCAGGGCCGGTCGGCGGGCAGCGTCACCTTCAGGCCGTCGGCGTCCTCGGTGAACTTCAGATTGCCGGCGTGCCCCAGCATGGTCACGCTGGTGATCTTGCCCTCGGGAAATTTCCCATCGGGAAACTTGGCCGCAGCGGCTGCGCCGGTAGCGAGCGTGGTGATAATGGCCATATCTCCCGGCCAGGACTGCGCGATCGCATACAGGTTGTCGCCCTTCACCGTAAACCGGTAGACCACCGGCTTCGGCCCTTGCGCGACGCCGGGGACGGCGGAAGCTGCGGGCACCGGCTGCGGCGCAGCCTGGGCAACAACCGGCGGGTTCGCCGCGGGCGAAGCGCCTGCCGGGGGTGCGCCTGCCGCACCCGGCCCGCCACCATTTCCGGCCGGCCGCGCCAGCCCACTGCGCGGAGGCAGCGGCACGAAGCCTTCGCCATCGACCGCCCAGTTATGCGTTCCGTACACCGCCTCGCCGTTCACCGCCAGCCATTTGCCGACCTCGATCAGCGCCGTCCTCTGCTGCGCGTTGATCGCGCCCTGGCCCATCGGCGAGAGATTCAGCAGCAGGCTGCCGTTCATGCTCAGGATCGTCGTCAGCTCGTTGATCACCGAGCCTGCGTTGCGGAAGGTCTCCACCGGGTTCTCGGCGGTATAGCCCCAGGTGCTGCCTTCGGTGTCCTCCGCGTCCCACACGCCCTTCAGGATCTGGGTCGGCCCGCGCGGGTTCAGCCGCTCAAAGTCCAGCACGCTCCCGGCCAGGAACGCCGAGTCCTTGGTTTCGATCGTCACCGGCTTCTTCCATTCCAGCGCGCGGTTGTAGTAGTACGCCGCCACCTTTTCCTTCAGCGGGTCCAGCACCCGCGAGTTCACCCCGTTGTCGAACCACATCACGTCCGGCTGGTACTGGTCGATCAGCTCGATATTCTTCTTCACCCAGTCTTCCAGAAACTCCTCGAGCCGCGCATCCGAGCGGTCGTGCCAGTAGAAATCCGCGTACTTCGGATCGTCCACGTCGGTCTTCAGCCCCGGCGTCGGATTCACAAACGTGTAGTGCTCCATGTTGTGGCTGCAGATGCCGAACTTCAGCCCGGCCTTGCGCGTGGCCACGGCCATCTCGCCCACCAGGTCGCGGCGCGGTCCCATGTTGTACGCGTTGTACGGATTGGTCGCGCTCTTCCACAGCGAGAAGCCGTCGTGATGCTCCACCGTCGGCATAAAGTACTTTGCGCCCGACGCCTTCACCAGCGCGGCCAGATCGTCTGCATTGAAGTCCGTCGCCTTGAACAGCGGAATGAAGTCCTTGTAGCCAAACTGGTCCTGCGGCCCGAAGTGCTGCGCGTGCCAGTCCGCGAACGTGGTGTACATGTACCGCTCGTACCACTCGTTGTGATACGCCGCGACCGAGAACAGCCCCCAGTGCATGGTGATGCCGAACTTCGCATCAATGAACCACTGCGGTACCGTATAGTGCTCGCGGATCGAGTCCCACGTCGGCTCATACGGCCCCGGCGCCACCGGAGTCTTCGCCGCCGCCGCCGCCGCAACAATCTCCGGCGTAGCCTGCGGCCCCGACTGCGCCCGCACCGAAGGGGCAAGGAACAGCGTGGCGCAGAGAGTTGCTGCAAGCAGATCTGTCCTCATGGAAACCTCGAAATGGGTGGAGTGTGCGATGGAATCGCTGACGGATTGGAGACGTGTTCCCTCAGCCAAAAGACGCTAGCGACCCAACGCCGCACTGTCAAGCGTTCCAGGCATTCACCAAATCGGCTTGCCTATCTCCCGCCAAAGGAGGAGGCAGCCAGCGATAGCGAGAAATGCGTAGGAGAGCAGATTCGCCTGCCATACCACACGCGTGCTACGGCCCTCGCAATCGAGCCATTCTCGCGAGCCCAGCAGGTAAGATTCGACATATCCCGATATCAGCAGCGAAGGAATGAGCAGGACGACAAAGGCCAACAGAATTGGCCAGCGCTCCCCCCCTGGGCCCAGCCACGCCGCGCTAAACACCACGCCGAGAACGTCCTCCCATGCGTGCGGTGTGGATCCCATGTGCTTGAGAATGCCAGTTACGTAGAGGGCGCCGAACGCTAGGAACTCCACCGCAAGTGAGATGATCCATGCCAAGGGAAATCCCAGAAGCATAGTGACAATATTTGCTCCCGAAGTCGCCGCCAATGTATTCCGCCAGGCCGTGTGCAGCCGGAACCTGATATAGACCGCCTCAATCGCAATCACCGGGACGAGGAACCAGAGAATAACGGAATACGCCACTGGAAGCATCGGGATGCCTGCGTCTGCGTGCGCAGCGGCAGGACACAGGAACAACATTGCCGCTACGCTGAGCCAAACCAGTGGGGCTTTGCGTCTTCCGATAGTGATCCGAAGCATTGCAACGAATCATACCCCTATTGTTTCAATCTGCTCGGCTATTCTTGGAGAGTCTTCGCCCATTCGTATCCCGCCCGCGATTTGGGAGATCGCGAACCCGCCCTTAGAATCAGACGATGGGGTTTTTCCTTCGCGGACACAATCCAGCGGTGAAGTCGAATGGCTGAACTCGTCTTCGACGAACTGCACTGGAAGCCGCACCACAACCCGTGGGCCGTCGCCATCACGGTCACCCTCGCGACGTTCATGGAAGTCCTCGACACTTCCATCGCCAACGTGGCGCTGCCGCACATGGCCGGCTCCCTCGGCGCCAGCCAGGAGGAAGCGACCTGGGTGCTCACCAGCTACCTGGTGTCGAGCGCCATCGTCCTTCCCATCTCCGGCTGGCTCGCCAACCGCATCGGGCGCAAGCGCTTCTACATGTCCTGCGTGGCCATGTTCACCGCGTGCTCGCTGCTCTGCGGCCTGGCCCAGACGCTGCCTCTGCTGATCGTCGCGCGCATCCTGCAGGGGTTAGGCGGAGGCGGCCTCGCCACCAGCGAACAGGCCATCCTCGCCGACACCTTCCCCATCGAAAAGCGCGGCCAGGCCTTCGCGCTTTACGGCATGGCCGTCGTCTGCGCACCGGCCATCGGCCCAACCTTCGGCGGCTGGATCACCGACAACTTCAGTTGGCACTGGATTTTCTTCATCAACATTCCCGTGGGCATACTTTCGCTCTATCTCTCCAACCGCATGGTCGAGGACCCGCCGTTCCTCAAGGCCCGCAAGGAAGCCTCCAGGCACCTCAAAGTCGACTTCATGGGCTTGGGCCTGGTCGCCCTCGGCGTCGGCTTCCTCGAGTTCACGCTGGACAAGGGCCAGGAGAAGGACTGGTTCGGCGATCCCATGATCCGCTTCACCGCCATGCTCGCCACCTGCCTGCTCATCTTCTTCTGCTGGTGGGAGTGGAACCACCCCGACCCCATCGTCGACCTGAAGCTGCTGAAGAACCGCAACTTCGGCACTGCCGTCTTCCTCCAGTTCTTCCTCGGGATGGTGTTGTTCGCCACCACCGTCATCATCCCGCAGTACGTGCAGGTGCTGCTGGGCTACACCGCGGAACGCGCCGGCATGGTCATCTCCCCCGCCGCCTTCCTGATGATGTTCATGATGGCCATCGCCGGCCGCACCGTCGGCAAGATGGACCCGCGCCTGATGGTCTGCATCGCCTACATCATCACTGCGCTGGGCGTCTTCAATCTGTCGCAACTCGACCTCACCACCAGCTTTGGCCACATCATTGAGCTGCGCCTGCTGCAGGTCATCGCGCTGCCCTTTGTCTTCATCCCCATCAGCACTCTCAACTACGTTGGCGTACCCGCCGCCAAGACTAACCAGATCACCTCGCTCTCCAACTTCGCGCGCAACCTGGGCGGCTCCGCCGGCACCGCGCTGCTCACCACCTACATCGTGCGCATGTCGCAGGTGCACCAGACGGCGCTGGCGGCCAACGTGGTTCCCGGCAGCGTGGCCTACACCAGCTTCATGGACCGCGTGAAGGAGATCCTGATCGGGCACGGCATGGCCCCTGCAGCCGCCGGCCAGGCCGCAGTCGGCGAGGCCTACCAGGTGATGCTGCGCCAGGCCAGCATGCTCAGCTACAAGAACGCGTTCGTCATTCTTGGCTGCGTGGTCGTCCTGCTGTCGCCGCTGCCGTTCCTCATGCGCCTCCCGCCCAAGCGCCCCGCCAAACCCACCGCGCCCGGCGCCCCCGCTGCGCCCGCTGCAGGCGAATCCGCCCCCGCCGAGCCCGCCCCCGAAGAACTCGCCGTGCATTAGCCGAGCTGCGACGTTTGTATTCCAAGGAGCCGGCTTCACCTCCCCGACGCCGTCATTCTGAGCTTCGCTCAGAATCTACGTGATTGCTTTTGTGCGGGCGCCATCCTCACCGGTTTGTATTTATAAACATTTTTGTTTATAATTGAAATCCGTGAAGAGCAGCGAGTTCAAGCGGTGGCTGACCAGCCTGGGAGCGACTTTTGGACCCCAAAAAGGTTCGCATCTACAGATCAGGCTCAACGGAAGAACCTCGATCCTGCCGATGCACGGTAAGGACCTCAAGAAAGGCACAGCCGAAGGCATCAAATAGCAGCTAGGCCTGAAGTAAGGAGGAAACCCATGCTCGCATATCCAGTTACTTTGACCCCCGACAAGATAGACGGCGGCTATGTCGTCACCTTCCGCGACATCCCCGAAGCCATCACGCAGGGAGAAACCGTCGAAGAATCCCTGGCCATGGCCGCCGAAGCGCTCGAACTCGCCATGGACTTCTACTTCGAGGACAGACGCCCAGTGCCCATGCCTTCGCCCGCGAAGCGCCGGCAGCATCTCATCGAACTCCCCGCGAGCCTCACGGCCAAGGTGCTGCTGTTGAACGAAATGATCCACCAGCACGTTCGCCCTGCGGAACTCGCTCGCCGCCTCGGCACCACCCCTCAGGCCGTCAATCGCCTCACCAACCTCCGCCACGCCTCCAAGATCGACGGCATCGCCCTCGCCATGAAGGCCCTCGGCAAGACACTCGAAATCCGCGCCGCCTAAGCTAGACTGAGGCGTATGCCCCAAAGCGACAATCTGCCGGACCGGAACGCGCTCGGCGCAGCCGCCGACAGCGACGTCTTGCAGACCGGCATCGCCGAAAACCTCATGGCCACGGGCGATGCCGCCGTGCCCCTCGACGAGCAGCAACTCTCCGTCCCCATCTACCAGCCCCGGGGCCGCCGCGCCGCCGCCAGCTTCATCTTCCTCACCATCGCGCTGGACATGCTCGCCCTCGGCATGATCGCGCCGGTGCTGCCGCGCCTGATCGCCAGCTTCATGGCTGGAAATGTATCCAGCTCCGCGCGCATGCTCGGCCTTTTCGGCACCGTCTTCGCGGTGATGCAGTTCTTCTTCTCGCCGGTGCTCGGCTCGCTGTCAGACCGTTACGGCCGCCGGCCGGTCGTCCTGCTCTCGAACTTCGGCCTCGGCCTGGACTACCTCTTGATGGCGTGGGCGCCCGCGCTCGGCTGGCTCTTCCTCGGCCGCGTCATCTCCGGCCTCACCGCCTCCAGCGTCCCCACCGGCATGGCCTATATGACCGATGTCACCCCGCCGGAGAAGCGCGCCAGCGCCTTTGGCCTGGTCGGCGCCGCGTTCGGCATGGGCTTTGTGCTGGGCCCGGCGCTGGGCGGTATTCTCGGCAGCGTCAACCCGCGCCTGCCGTTCCTGGTCGCGGGCGTCTTGAGCCTGCTCAACGGCCTCTACGGCATCTTCGTCCTGCCGGAGTCGCTTAGCCACGAGCACCGCAGCGCCTTCTCCTGGAAGCGCGCCAACCCGGTCGGTTCGCTGCGCATGTTGCGCAACAACAAAGTCCTGTTCGGACTCTCGGCGGTGCTGGTGCTCGGCTATCTGGCACAACAATCGTTACAAAATGTCTACGTCCTCTACACCGACTACCGCTACGGCTGGTCCGACCGCTCCGTCGGTCTCTCGCTGGCGCTGGTCGGCATCATTCAGGGGTTTTTCGCCGCGGGCCTGGTCAAGCCCGTGGTCAAGCGTATCGGCGAGCGCGGCGCGCTCACCCTCGGCCTCATCGGCGGGGCCGTCGGTTACGTCATGATCGGCCTTTCGAAGACCGGCTTGCTGATGCTCTGGGGCATTCCCGTCCTCAATCTCATGGCACTGGGGTGGCCCTCCGCCCAAAGCATCATGTCGCGTGAGGTCAAGCCCTCCGAACAGGGCCAGATGCAGGGCGGCGTGCAGAGCCTGCGCGGGCTCGCCGCCATCTTCGGGCCGGTGATGTTCACCTGGATCTTCTCGAAGACCTTTGGCGCCGAAGCGGCCATCCAGGCTCCGGGCGCGGCATTCTATCTGGCCGGCGCCCTGTTGGTGGTATCGCTGGCTGTTGCACAATGGGTGCGCCCGCGGCCGGCGGCAGCCGTATAAGGCGCTTTCCAGCGCGGCATGCAGCGCACGCAGGATTACTGGAGGAGATGCGAACGTGAAGCAAGCATCAGCCGTGGCAACCGCTCGCACCGCGCTGCTGCTGTGTGCCGCCGCGCTCTGCCTGCTGCTCCAGTGGCCCTCGCCCAACCTCTGCGCTGCCACCACCGCATCGCAGCCGCCCGCCTCCGCAAGTCAGATCGTCGCCACTCTGCTCGCCAACGAGGTAGCCGCGTCGCTGCATCGAGACCACTACATGTATCTCTCGCAGGAGCGCTCCAACCGCACCGGCGGGCACCTGTGGACGGAGAAGGTAGTCGAGACCAGCGCCGGCACGCTGCGCCTGCTGATCGCCGAAGACGGCAAGCCGCTCTCGCCCCAGCGCATCGTGCTGGAGCGCGCCCGCCTCGCTGCCATCGCCGCCGATCCGGCCGCATTTGCCAGAAAATCGCAGGGCCAGAAAGACGACGAGGAGCACGCCCGCCAGATGGAGCCGCTGGTTGCCAAGGCGTTCCTCTTCAGTGACGCGGGCGAAGAGAGCGGCTATCTGCGCATCGACTTCCGGCCCAACCCCAACTACAAAACCCAATCCATCGAAGAGCGTCTGATGCACGGCATCTCCGGGACGCTGCTCATCGACCCGCAGGCCATGCGGTTGCGCCACATGGAAGGCCGCCTGCCCCAGGATGTCAGCATCGGCTTCGGAATCCTGGCAAAGATCCGCACGGGCAGCAACTTTTCTGCCACCCGCGACCGCCCCGGCGTACCCGAGTGGAAGACCACCGCGTACGACACTAACTTCAGCGGCAGGATCCTGTTCTTCAAGTCCATCGTCCGCAACGCGCACGCGGAGCACAGCAACTTCGTCCCCGTGCCCAACGATCTTTCCCTCGCGCAGGCCGTCGCCATGGTCGAGCAGTAATGCTCCATCTTGCTCATGCAGCGGCTCAACCTGCGTCCAACTTCCAGCACGCATCTAATTGGAGAAGATGATCGGGATGTCAAAATGCGGGAACAACACCGTGCCGGCGGCGCGGCGCGCGGCCAGGAGTGGCGTCGCCGGCTGGGTGGCTGCGGCCTCTGCGCTCTGCCTTGTGCTGGCGTGGCCCGTACCCGTCGTTCGCGCTGCGGCGGACATTCCCCAGCATTCCGACTCCGCCCAACAGGTGGTCGCCGTCATGCTCGCCAACGAAGACTTGGCCGCGCAGCATATCGACCACTACACCTATCTCTCGCAGGAGCGCTCCGACCGCACCGGCGGCCATCTGTGGACGGAAAAAGTGGTCGAAACCAACCTCGGCAAGGTGCGCATGCTGCTCGCCGAGGACGGCCGGCCACTCTCGCCGGAGCGCATCGCCGAGGAGCGCGGCCGCCTCGCCGCCATCGTCGCCGACCCCGCCGCCTTCGCCAGAAGATCGCAGGCAATCAAGGACGACGAGCTACACTCCAGACAGATGCTGAAGCTGGTCTCGCGAGCGTTTCTCTTCGGCAGCGTCCACCCCGAGGGCGGCTACCTGCGCATCGACTACAGGCCCAACCCGGACTACCAGCCGCAGTCGATGGAAGAGCGCGTACTCCACGCCATGTCGGGAACCCTGCTGATCGATCCGGCGGCAATGCGTCTGCACCATATTGAGGGCCGCCTGCCGGAGGATGTGAACATCGGCTTCGGACTGCTGGCGACCATCCATGCGGGCAGCAACTTCGCCACCACGCGCGATCGCCTCGGCCAGCCCGACTGGAAGACGACCCAGGTCGACACCGCCATCAACGGCAAGGTCATCTTCTTCAAGTCCATCGCCAGGAACGAGCACGCCGAACACTCAAACTTCGTCCGCGTCCCCAACAACCTCACCGTCTCCCAGGCCGTCGCCATCGCCGAGCAACCATGAACGTCAACCCCGCCGATAAGACCGTTTCGTTAAGGGCACGGATTTATCCGTGCCGTAGACACCGCAAAATCATCGCGGCTTCAGCCGCTGAGGTCACGTTCTGGGACTGAAAACTCGGCCAACGGGCATACTGGAACCATGGGTCTTACGTTCGATATCGGTGCCACTGCGCCCACGGGCGGTCGCCGCGCCGCGTTGCACCTCCCGCACGGTACGGTCCAGACGCCCGTCTTCATGCCTGTCGGCACCGCCGCCACCGTCAAGACCGTGGAACAGGCCACGCTCGAACACCTCGGCCGCGACGGCGCGGGCGCGGAGATCATCCTCGCCAACACCTATCATCTCTACCTGCGCCCCGGCCATTCGCTTATCCGGCGCATGGGCGGCGTGCATCGCTTCATGAGCTGGACCAGGCCCATGCTCACCGACTCCGGCGGCTTTCAGGTCTTCTCGCTCGCCAAGCTGCGCAAAATCACCGACGCCGGCGTCGAGTTCCGCTCGCACCTCGACGGCAGCCTGCATTGCTTCTCGCCCGAACACTCCATGGAAGTCCAGATCGCCCTCGGCGCCGACATCATGATGGCCTTCGACGAGTGCGTCGAGACGCCCGCAACCTGGGAGCGCACCCGCGACTCCATGGGCCTCACCCACGCCTGGGCCGCCCGCTCCCGCCAGTACTGGCTGGATCATCGCCACGAAGTTCCGTGGGCGCCAGAGGGAACCGAGAACAGGGATCAGGGAACGGCGACCGCTCCGCCTTCTGATCCCTGTTCCCGACTCCCTGCTCCCTGCCTCTTCGGCATCGTGCAGGGCGGCATGTACGCCGACCTCCGCCGCGAGTCCGCCGAGCGCCTGGTCGAGATGGACTTCCCGGGCTACGCCATCGGCGGCCTGGCCGTCGGCGAGCCCCGCGAAGTCACCCGCGAGATGATCGCCCGCACGCTCGAAATCCTCCCGAAAGACAAGCCCCGCTACGTCATGGGCGTCGGCTACCCCGACGAGATCGAGGAGTACGCCCGCATGGGCGTCGACATGATGGACTGCGTCCTGCCCACCCGCGCCGCCCGCCACGGCCTGCTCTTCCGCGCGCCCCAGCCCGGCGAAGAGCTATCCGCCCAGCAGCCCACCAACTCCGCCGATTCAGCCGAAGCCGAGACCGCCTCCCGCACCGCCGTCCGCATGAACATCAAGCGCCAAGAGTACGCCGAGGACCAGCGCCCCATCGATCCCGCCTGCTCCTGCCCGGTCTGCCGCCGCTACACCCGCGCCTACCTCCGCCACCTCTTCGTCGCCAAAGAGCCGCTCGGCGCCACCCTAAACTCCATCCATAACCTCAGCTTCTACCTCGACATCATGGCCCGCGTGCGCTCCCAACTCGCCGCTTTTACATAAAATACACATATATGTATAATACGTATTGACGGAGACGGCCATGCAAACCATAAGCGCAACCGATTTGGCTCGAAACACCAGCAAGATTCTCGACCGCGTCATCAGCCGCGGCGAAGGCGTGGCTGTAGAGAGAAACCGCGCCGTGATTGCCCAGATCATCCCTCCTGCGCCAACCATGACCGCCGCCCAGGCTCTGTCCGGCCTCGGACCGGTCCTCTCCAAACGACAAGCCGCCCGATGGCTCAGCGACGCTAGAAAAGGATTCGACCAGACGGTGCGCGATCCGTGGGCATAATTCTCGATCGCTGCATCTGGGTAGGACTTGCCTCCGGCCAACTCGATCCGCAGACCGTGATCGCCGCAGCCGGCAATTTGCCGGTCTTTATCTCTGTGATCTCTCTTGGGGAACTCGGCTTCGGTGTGGAATCCTGTGCCGATCCTGCGGAGCGGGCTGCCAGAGCAGCCTACCTGCGCCGCCTGGAGAGTCGCCCCATACTGGATGTATCGCGGTCGACTGCCGCCGCGTTCGGCGTGCTCGCCGCTGCCGTCAAACACGCAGGCCGCTCTCCCCGGCCGCGCTACAACGATCTCTGGATCGCCGCCCAGGCAATCGAGCACGGATACACGCTGCTCACTACCAACACCACCGACTTCGCCAACCTTCCCGGCCTGAAGTTGGTGAGTCCATGATCGATCTTGACTTATGTCGCGGGGCACCCGGGCTAGCCGTTTTCAACCCGCGCCTTTATATCCGAGTAGGCCGCCTCGATCAGCCTGCTGAGCGCTGCGGCGTCCGTGGCCGTTCCCGGCGTCAGCTTCACATGGCGCATTCGCTTGCCGGAGCCTTGCAACAACCGCGCCGGATCGGGCAGCGCTGCGCCCTGAAAGAATCCCACGTTCACATGCGATGTGAATACATTGACGTAGCCGAAGGGCGCATCCCCGAGACATGCAACCGGACAGCCGTCATGGAAGACCTCCCGCACTTCGTCCCCGCATCTCCGCATCACCTCAAACCACTCGTGCGCAATCGCTCCCAATTCACCTGCACGCTCCTCCATCCACGCATCGATGGCGGGATCGCGTTCGACAGTACCGTCGAATCGCAGCAATTCCTCTCTCATGGTCGCTCCATCTTTCGCTGTAGCCGCGAAGGGCGTGTAAGGGTCAGACTTTCATTCCCCGGCGCGTGATCCACCAACGCTCCACAAGAAAAGAGCTCGACGGATTCTTGGGGTCGTATCGAATCTGCGTCGTCGTACCGGGAGGGAGCACCTTCACGGGCCCATCAGGGTCCCCTCCATCGAAGAAGGGCTGAACAGAAGTATTTCGATACTCTTGCCCTTCGACGCTGTATTTGTATTGAACCGCCGCCGTGTCACATCCGATGAACGCTCTATGCCAAGCCGCCTTCGTGACGTGAGCTTCCGTCGGAACCCACCAGCCGCTCCGCAGCCGCTTGAACGCGACGATTGTGGAACGGACGAAAAACACGATGATCGTGTCGAGCCCCCGGGTTCCAATACTCATGGTGCCTCGTTCCGTCCAGCGGTCATCACTCTGGCACAGGAGACAAATCCGCCTTCGTTACCTCCTCAATCAACCGCACCACCCGCGCAATCGGCAGCCCCATCACATTGAAGTAGTCCCCATCAATCCGCGGAATCCAGCGCGCCGCATACCCCTGAATCCCATACGCCCCAGCCTTATCCATCGGCTCACTCGTCGCGCAATAGAAATCCAGCTCCCCCTCGGGAATCTCAGAGAATGTAACTGAAGTAGTTTCAACCCCACCAACCATCCCCGCCCGCGTCGCCGCCGCCACTCCCGTCATCACCTCGTGCGTCCTGCCCGAAAGCCGCAGCAGCATCCGCTTCGCATCCTCTGCATCCGCGGGCTTCGCCAGCATCGCCCCATCGCAAACCACCGTCGTATCCGCGCCCAGCACTATCAAAGGCAACGCAGCCCCGAGTCCTTCCGCTGACTCGCTGACTCGCTGACTTGCTGACTCGCTGACAACCCTTGCCTTCTCTTCCGCCAGCCGCCGCACATACGCGTCCGGAGCCTCGCCCACCCGCTCCGACTCATCCACATCCGCGGCTTCCACCGTGAACACGTATCCCGCCTGAGCCAGCAGCTCTCTCCGCCGCGGCGAAGCCGACGCCAGAATCAGCCGGAACCCCTGCTCCGCACCCGCCATTTACCTTGTCTTCTCGATGGAGATGTCCGCGCGCATCGCATGCGTTTCGCCGGCCCTCAGCGTCACGGTGTTGTCCGCCACATTCGCGGTTTCGATGGTCGTCATATGCAGCCACGCATCCGGCTCCATGTCTACCATGTTCGCCGTGAACTCCTTCCACGGGTTCCACACCACGGTCGAATTCGACCCACTCTTCGCCACCGTAATCTTGCGTGCACCCACGGGATCGTGCAGCACACAGGTCGCAGTCGTGTTCAGATACGGCCGGTCGGTCCGCCCCTCAAACTTGAACGGGTCCGGCGCCTGCACCTTGCGCTTGAATCCATCCACCTTGTCGATGTACGTCGCCCCGCCCAGCCCGTCGATCTCGACCTGCCGCACGTCCGCCACCTCGAAGTACGTGTGCAGCGCCTCTTCGAACACCAGCGGCGCGCCCTCCGCGGCCTGGTCCGCTTTTGCCGTCGCCGCCGCGGGTCCTCCGCCGCGCGCCCCACCGTTACCGGAGTCGTTTTGCACGCCGAACTCCAGGGTCAGCTTGCGCCCGATACTCACCCGGTAGCCGAGCTTGAAGTGGTCGTAGCCCAAACTCCGGCTCAGCTCGTTCGGCGCCAGCGTAAACGCCAGATGCAGTTCATCACCCGACATGGCGGCGAAGGCGACCTCCCACTCCGAGATGCGCGCGAACCCATGCTGCGGCCCGGTCTTGCCGTCGTGCCGATCGGAAAACCACGGAAACACGATGGGCACGCCGCCGCGGATCGGCTTATCCGGCACGAACTCCGCGCGCTGGCTCACAAAAATCGCCGGCGCCTGCCCCGTGGGCTTCCAGTGGGTCACATGCGCGCCCTGCAGGTAGATCGTGGCCTCCGCCGCCGGCGCTGTCACCCGCGCCACCACCAGTCCCGACGCCGTCTTCTCGAACCCCAGCACACCCGGGATCGCAAACTTCTGCTGCAACTCCGCTATATCCGCCATCGCACACTCTCCTCGCGTTCTCCAGTCTATGCGAGTCTGGCGGATTTGGCGGCCCGCCGGCGCAGGAAAAGCCGCCAGCTTGTGCCGTTAAGTCACCCTTCCGGTGTTCCCAGTGCGCTGGATCACCCTCGCAACCGATGCGCTTCCGGCAATTCGTCGGGGCCCTCGCGGCCGGGGTCCTTGCGCCAGGAGCCGCGTTGATCGTAGAGCGAGGGAATCCGCCACCAGCGATGCCATTCCAGAGCCGTGTTGGACAGCATCTCCCGCGCAAAGCCGTTGGGACGCGTCATCCTCGACAGGGCCTTTCTCGGCAATTTGTCATGCAAGACGACGAGGTCCGCGATTTTCACTGGGGTCATCGCGCTGCGAATGGAATGCGCGGTCCCGCCCACAAAGAAGAGTCTCCGCGTCTGGTGCCTCACCGCGTGTTCAATCAGGTGCGACCGCATCACCGTGCAGAGAGAATAGGAGGGCATGTCCGCACGATTCATTTGCCAGTCGATTTGGATGTCGCTCTCGTGGGTGTGTCCTCCGATCAGGCTCAGCCACTCGCCGTTGGCCGCTCGCAGACCCAGGTACAGGTATTTGGCCGGCATGTTCTGGATCCCCTCATACCTCCGCGCGGCCTGCTCATCGGTCAGCGCATAGCTGCATCTCCGCGTGAACGCGACAAACTCATCCCGCGTCAGTTCCGGATGGTCGACTAGCTCTTGCCCCAGTTCGGCTTCCGCGCGCCGCCGGTAATATCGCAGGTTTCGGCGAGTGTGCTTGCCCAGTTGGGCCAGAGTGGCATCGACGGTGTCTTTCACAAGCAAATACCCGATCGCTTGCCTTTGCCTGATTGCCCATGTCCACCTCTGCTCTTCTGCTTGCCTTCCCCTCCCAGCCGCGTCCATCTGGGGTTGATCGCCCTCGTAGGAGATGTGCACCATCAGAGCGCCCTCTTGCATAAGCAACTCACTCGCGATAAATGCGGCCCTCGCCCGCTCGCCTTCCGCCGCAATTACGGTCTTGGCGGCGCCGTGATAGTCAGAAAAAAACAGCCGGCTTCCCACCCCAAACACCCGGTGCTCATACAGCAGTACCGCCGCCCTCAGTTCATTCGCACCGTCCGCTCCGCCGCCCATAATCAGAATCAACGTGGGCCGCTTCAGGGCGAATAAAGGCCGCGCCAGATCGTGCTCCAACCAGGCCATGGCATTGGTCTGAGCGGCGCGCCGGCTCAACTCCACCAGTCGGTCCTTCCACGCAAGCACACCCTCGCGTCCACGCACAATACGCACGGGCGGGCCTGCAAGCCGCGCCAATTCTCCAGTCATCACACCCTCGGACATTCAGGAAACAGACTCTTAAGCAAGTGGAACAAGTGCAAGCCTGCAGAATTCAGTCAATATGGGCGCTGCAGTCACCCTTCCAGGCAGGCTCAAAAACAGCTAGTGTGGCTATTTTAGATAGCCTGTGAGTGGTTATACCCTGTCCCCGGCCCGCGTGTCATTCTGCAAAAGCTACCGAACCGGCTTGCCCCGTGCCACGTTACTGCGTCGCTGCCGCCAGCTTGCGCCGTTCCGTCTCCAGGTAGGTGTACCGGATACGGTGGATCACGGTGATGGTCGAGAACAGGGCGAGCACCCACAATGCCGGCGCCATCACTCCCCAGCGGTTGAACAGCGCGCCCAGAATCACGCACACGATGCGCTCCGGCCGCTCCATAAAGCCCACCTTGCAGGTCCCGATCAGCGCCTCCGCCCGTGCCCGGGTGTAGCTCACCATCACGCACGCGGTCATCACAAACGCCACCAGCCCCACGTAGAACAGCCGGTTGCCGCGCGCGTAGTACACCAGCAGCCCGAAGAAAATCGCCACGTCCGAGTAGCGGTCCATCACCGAATCGAAGAATGCGCCGAACACGCTAACCTGGTTGGTCTTGCGCGCCACCCGCCCATCCACCATGTCGAAGATGCCCGCGCCGATGATCACCATCCCGGCAATGAAGAACATCTTGTTCGCGTTGTGCACCCGCGCAAAGCCGAAGAAACATGCGGCAATGGTGTTGATCACCAGGCCCAGAAACGTCAGCACGTTGGGCGAGATCTTGGTCAGCGCCAGCCCGTTGACGATCTTCTGCAGCAACCATCCGCTGCCCTTCCCGAAAGCGCTTGTCCACGTCATTTAGATACGGTCATCGAACTGCATGTTGCGAGGAAACGTCCTCGCCGTACGGTCGTCGATCTTACTCCCCGATCGCTTACCCCGTCGCCAAATCCTCGCCGGATATCTCTTCTTCCACCTCATCGTGGATGGTGATCAGCTTCAGCACTTCCAGCTCGCGCTTGCCGTTCGGGGTCACCACCGTCGCCACGTCGCCAATCTTCTTGCCCAGCAGCGCGCGCCCGATCGGCGAGGTGGTCGAGATCAGCCCCTTGGTCACGTCCGACTCTTCGCTGGTCACCAGCTTGTAGCTGATCTCCTCGTCCTTGCTGGCGTCGAATACCACCACGGTCGCGCCGAAGCCGACTTTGTCGTGGGGAATGTTGGTCAGGTTCACCATCGCCAGTTCGCCCATCCGCTTCTTTAGCTGCCCCAGGCGCGCGTTCACAAACACCTGGCGCTGCTTGGCCATGTGGTACTCGGCGTTCTCGCTCAGATCTCCCATCGCGACCGCCTTCTTGATCTCCGCCGGCAACTCCGTCGTCAGCTCGCGCTCCAGCAACTTAATCTCTGCTTCCAGGCGCTTCTTAATATGGTCTGGCATGGGGCCTTCCGGAATCTTCTAACCGCAATTACTGGGATGTTTGGATGCTCGTCGAAGTGGCTTTCTTTTCAGAGGAAAACACGAGAAAAATTGGCCGTCCTGCCACCGCAGCCGGGGGAAACTCAAGCCACGCGTGTCCCGGCGCCTTCCATCCGAACCGGCCGCGCGTGCTCCATCAAACCTCCATTATACGTCTCCCGCCCCCACTCCCCAAACCCGCCCAGCCCGGGCAGTCGGCTTCCCGGCTGCCGCGTCGTTCTCAGGGATGCGCGGGGGACCCGTCCCCCATTTGCCGCCCGCGCCCGCCGGTCCAACAAATTACATTTTTCCAAAACTGAGCGAGATTGACCAGACCGCTGTTTCTCCGTATGCGAAGCTTTTGGCAATGTAAAAGGTTACTTCCTCGCGAAAGCCAAGCGCGCGCGAGCAACCTGGAGATTCCATATTCGATCTTAGTTACTAACGACCGGCAGCCGCCGGGGATCGAAACGACCGCAACTGGAGACGTGTGACCACTGGGGAATCTCGCAACCTCAGAAGGTACCGGTGTCTCTGCCCGCAGTTCACTTGAACAACCCGCTTCCAAGCGGACGGCTCTCAAGAGGCCCTACATGAAAAACTGGAACAAACTCGCTCTTCTTGGTGCAATACTCGCCGCGTCTGCGTCTTATGCATTCGCAACCCCAATTCTGAATCAGATTTCAATCGCCGGTACAGATTCCTACACTCCGACTTCAATTTCTTTTAGTGGTACAACACTGATCTTCGGTACTGTCTTAGGACCGGACTTCTCATACTTTACCGATGGCCAAGCTGTCACCATGACCGGCTTCACCTTCTCGCCCCTTACGTCCCCGCAATTGGTCTTTCAAGTCGTGGAGAATAGCGAGACTCTTGACTATTACCTCACTAGTTTGAACCCTCCGTACCTTGACCTGGGCGGCAATCTCACCCTAGAGGGTTTCGGCTACTTCACCTTGAGTGGACCGTCCGACACCATCTCCCAAATGAAAGGGACCTTCGACCTCACCTCGCAGACAGGTGCTGGCGGTAATACGGCGGGCGTTTCCTTCTCGAACACGAGTTACCAGATTACGCCCGAGCCGAGCGGTCTCATCCTGCTCGGCACCGGCCTGTTGGGCGGGGCTGGCCTTCTCTTCCGTAAACGCAAGAGCGCCTAGGCAGTTTGCCTGTTCCCGGCGGGAGAGCCCCGGCAGGGGCACTCCCAAACCCACACCATAACTTGCGTTTGACACCATCAAGGGGCCTTTCCATGAGGAATCTCAGCAAACTCACTCTTCTTTTCGCCCTCCTCGCCGGGTCGGCATGGTCCGCATTCGCGGAAAACATCGATCTATTCGGCGCTGGGTCGGTGAGCCACAACATGTTGATGCCCGGCGTAGCCGACTCGGAATTTGTCGCCCCCGGGATCTTTTTTACCGCCATCCCTGACGCGGTTCCTCTCGTTCACTCCTTCGATTACTCCGCCGATTACTCCTTCGACGGGGCACCCCCCCTGCCCACCGCTCCCTCCAGCCTGGAGAACCTGATGGGCACGGAGAAACTCCCCTTCGTGGCAACCAAGGAGCCCATTCTCGATTTCTCGCAGGTCCTGTATACGAGTGACGTCCTCAAGAATGGCATCTTCGTCGTCGACACAAGTAAGTCCGCCGCCTTCGACACCGTCAACGTTGGAGCCCCTGAACCAAGCAGCCTCATCCTGCTTGGCATCGGCCTGTTCGGCGGAGCCGGCTTTCTCTTCCGCAGACGCAAGTCTGCGTGACCTCCAAAGCTTGTCGCATTTCGCCGCGGAACGCCCTGGGGAGGGTGTTCCGTTTTTTTTGGCGCAGCAGTCTGCCGAGTTCCCCATGGATCGCGCGGTCGCCGTTGCGGGACGGATGGGGTGTCGCCGGTCACGTTCCCAAAAATAAAGCTATGCATCACACATTTAGCTGTACATCGTTGTGTCGAGTGGATTACATTGAAGCCTGCCCGGCTTCAAGGGCGTCTCAACTTTTCCGGACAGGCGCCCTCCGGGTGAAGGGCAATCCGGGCTCTCAGGTATTCGGCAATCCCGCGGGCCAGAGCACCACGATCCGTCGTGTGATGCAGCGCCGATTCCAATCCGCGTGCGCCGACGGACAACCAGGGAATCAGCACGCGCCGTATGCATCCGTCCGAGGCGGTCGCCATGACCAGCTCTGATTATCCGAAGTTCGACCTGATATCCTTCCTCGCCAACTCCGGCCTGGGGCGGCACCTGGTCCGTCTGCGGGCCAAGCAGGTGTTCTTCGCCCAGGGAACCCCGGCAGACTGCGTCTTCTACCTGCAAACTGGCAGGGCCAGGCTCACCGTCGTCTCGGAAACCGGCAAGGAGGCTACCATCACCCTGCTCGGCCCCGGCGACTTCATTGGCGAGGAGTCGATCGCCGCCGTTCCCGGCCTGCGCATGGCCACGGCCGTCGCAATCAACACATGCACCGCACTCCGCATCGACCGCGACGAGATGATCCGCGTCATGCACCAGGAGCATGGCTTCTCCGACTTCTTCCTGTCCTTCCTGCTCGCCCGTGCCATGCGCACCCAGGCCGATCTGGTCGACCAGCTCTTCAACTCCAGCGAGAAGCGCCTCGCCCGCATCCTATTATTGATGGCGGAATTCGGCCAGCCCGGCGAAGTCGAATCGCTCATTCCCAAAATCACCCAGGGCACCCTCGCCGAGATGATCGGCACCACCCGCTCCCGTGTCAGCTACTTCATGAACCGGTTTCGCCAGCACGGCTTCATCGAATATAACGGCCGCATCCGTGTCCACAAGTCGCTGCTCAATGTCATCCTGTACGACCAGCCGTCCCGGGGAAAGGCCGAAAGCGCCGCCCTGCTGGACGCTCCAAAGCGGCGAAAGAAGCCTGCGGCTAGCCGCGCCAAAGAAATGGTCAAAATTGAACAGACGGCCAAGCCCTCCAGGTGAGACGCTTTAAGCTGGGACTTCATTCTCGTGGCTTTGCTCGAAGAAAGGCACCCAAATGGCTGATCTCGTTGCAAACACCGATCCCCAGCCTGGTACACCAGCAGCCCTCCCCAGGATCCTGCTGGTCGACGATGACGAAGCGGTCCTCGACACCCTTTCCCAGGTCCTCCAACTCAGCGGCTTCGACGTCTGCTCAGCCTCCAGCGTCAACCGCGCGCTAAGGTGCATCTCCTGCCAGCCCTTTGACGCGCTCATCACCGACCTGCACATGCCCGAGCCCGGCGACGGCCTCACCGTGGTCAGCGCCATGCGTCACGCCAATCCCAAGGCCGTCACCCTCATCTGCAGCGCCTTTCCCGAGATGCAGCAGGCCACCACCGCCATCCTGCACCAGGCCGACGAGATCCTGGTCAAACCCCTGCGCGCGGATCACCTCGTCCAAATCATCCTCGAACGGCTCAAGCTGGGGGTAAGTATCGCCGCTCCGCTGCCGGTCGAAAGCGTCGCCGACATCCTCGAGCGGTCCACCCAGTCCACCATCGAGGAGTGGCTTCAGTCCGTTCGCGACGAGCCGGAGGTCATCTCCGTCGCGCTGGACGACAACTTACGTTGCGCCCACCTGCCCCAACTGTTCCGCGAACTGGTCTTCCGCCTGCGCTTCCCCGTCAGGCTCGGCACCCGCGCGCCCGCCTCCCCCGCCGCCGCCGCACACGGCCTCATTCGCCGCCGGCAGGGATATAGCGCCGCCATGCTGGTGGAAGAGTCGCGCATGTTGCAGGTCAGCATCTTCCGCACGCTTCAGGAAAACCTCAAAAGAATCGACTTCAGCGTGCTCCTGGTCGGGGTCATGGCCATCGCCGACGAGGTCGACTCGCAACTCGCCCAGCAGATGGCCAGCTACATCACCACATCCACCGGCGACGTTGAGCAAATTGATTCCTGGATCCCGCCTCACCGTCACGTCGCCTAGCGTCACACCCCGGACTTCGTCCTCTCCTGACCCCTAAAATAACGCAACCATCCGCCCGCCGGCACAGTCACACCAGACAACAACGGAGGCGCGACGACCTATGGCTGCAACCACTCAGAAGGCCTACATCGGCATGGGCATGGAAGGCTCCATTGCCCGCTGGTACGAGAAAACCACGCGCCGCGACCTGGACGAGTTCCGCAAGCTCGCCGCCCGCCTGCGCGACCTGCTGCCCGCCGGCGGAGACGTCCTCGAAGTCGCGCCCGGCCCCGGCTTTCTCCTGGTCGAACTCGCCCGCACTCCCCAGCTCCGCGTCTCCGCGCTCGAAATCAGCCGCACCTTCGTCGAGATCGCCCGCCGCAACGCAGCCGAGGCCGGTGTCAACGCCAACATCGTCCAGGGCAACGCCTCCGCAATGCCCTTCGCCGACGCGAGCTTCGATCTGCTCGTCTGCCGCGCCGCCTTCAAGAACTTCGCCCAGCCCGCGCAAGCCCTCCGCGAGATGCGCCGCGTCCTCCGCCCCGGCGGCCGCGCCCTCATCATCGACCTCCGCCGCGATGTCTCCATGCGCGAGATCAACCGCTATGTCGATTCACTCGGCCTCGGCTTCTTCAGCCGCTGGTTCACCAGCCTCAGCTTCCGCTTCATGCTGCTCCGCCGCGCCTACACCGTCGCCGGCATGCAGCAACTCCTCGCCCCCATCGGCTTCGCCAGCACCCGCATCGATACCAACGCCATCGGCATGGAAATCTGGCTCGAAAAATAATCCGCCCTCGCATCCATCCTGTTGTGTAAGCGCGGCCTCCGTGTAACATCGCAGTCAACCCTCCGGAGGCTGACCCATGCCGCAGCTCATCTTCGCCATCCTGCTGATGTTCGGCGCCTGGGGTGCCTGGCGGCGCAACCCGACCTACTCCGCGCGCACCTCGTTGCGCGCCATCGCGGTCGCCATCCTGGGCATCGCGGGAGCCATCTCCCTCATCATCGCCACCGTCAACCTCACCGCCAACCGATCGCCCGCGGTCATCGGCAGCGCCCTGGCCGCGGTCATCGTATTCGTCACCCTCGGCCTCATCTTCCTCATTCAGGCCGTCAGCGTTCCCCGGGAGTCGAAGCCCACCTCAGTCCCTCACTCCATCAAGCTCGTCACCAACAATCGCCGCAAGATGTATGTCTGGGTCAAGGTCTTCGCCATCCTCCTCGGCATCTTCGCGATAGTTGCGCTGGTCCCCGGAACTGCCCGCATCGTCGCCCTCACCATCGGCGGCATGACGCTCTTTATCGCCATCATCCTGCTGCCGGTCCTGTACGCCACCAGCCGCGGCCTGGACCAGTCCCTCACCGCCGTTGAGCTCGATCCCTGGGTCCACTGGCAGTACACGCCCGAGCAGTGGCAGCAGTGGAGCGCTGTTCAGACCGCCCGCCTGCAAGCCACGCCCCCCACCTTCGTCCTCCGGCGCGACTGGCGCCGCTTCCTCTTTCCCTTCGCCCTCATCATCGGCGGAGTCGCCTTCTTCGTACCGGGCTCCTGGCTGTTCAAGGGCCCCTACCTCATCCTCATCTGCGGAGCCATCCTCACTATCGCCACCCTCAGCGGCCGTGGCGGAGCCGCCCACGCCGCCAAGCTCCACGCCAAGTTGCTCCAGGCCGCACCCGAGGTTTACTTCGGACGCGACGGCGTCTTCTGCGACGGCGTCTTCAGCCCCTGGCTCAACGTCAGCACCTACCTGACCTCGGCCGCCATCGACCCGCGCGAGCCGCGCAGCATCCTCCTCCACTTTCAGAAAACCGTCCCCAACCCCTACGGCCCCACCCAGGTCATCGCCATCCACCAATCCGTCCTGATCCCCGCCAACGCCGCCGGCGACCTCGCCCGCCTGCAGCAGGAACTCACCGCCCGCTGCCCCAAAGCCCAGATCGCGCTAACTTAAGTGGCTGCTGAACAACGCCGTTTTGCTTAAGGGCACGGATTTATCCGTGCCGTAAACGCAGCAAAACCTTCGCGGCTTCAGCCGCTGAGGTCACTACCTGATAACGAATCACTACGGCGTCCCGTTCCCGTGCACCACCTGCGTCTTGGTCCACGTCCCCGCCATGGTTCCATTCGGGTTAGCGTTGGAATCGTTGGTCTGGTAGCTGGTTGAACCGTTCGTCCACGTATACGTGTATGCGCTGGACACATTGCTCACCTGGCCCGTCGTCGGGTCCAGCACCGTCTGCTGGTCCAGCGCGTAGTTCACCCAGTCCGACGCCGCCGTCGACTGCGCATTCATGCTCGCATTCGCATTGGCCATCGACGCGTTCGTGCTCGCCTGCATCTGCGCCATAAACTGCTGGTGCATCTGCGCCTGCGCCGCCATCGATTGCTGGAACTGCTGATACTGCGCCTTCATCGCCGCATTCGTACTCGCGATCATCTGCGACATGACGATGTTCGCCTGCTGCTGGTTGCGGTTCACCCACGCCTGCTGCCAGGGCATCAGCGCCACGGCGCCCATGCCCGCCGTGTTCCACACCGCCAGCACGCTGGTTAGCTGCGCCGCGGGAGCGCTCACGAACCGCGTTGCCGCCGTGCAAGTGGTCACGTCCGAGCCCGGCTGACTCGCCATCCCCTGCAAAATCGACTTCTGCCCCGGATACGTGGTCTCGGTGCAGCTCACCGCCACCCACAACTGGCCCTGCATCGCAAACGTCCCATTCTGGAAGCTCACCTGCGCCCGCGCCAGCGCCACCGTCGACTTCGGCGGTGTCAGGTGTTCGGCCGCGTACTTCGGCGCATACACCGCCTCGGCCGATGCCAGTCCCTGCTGCGCTGCCGCGTTCTCCGCCGCCGGCTCCGGCACATCCGACACATACGTCAGCTTCAGCGTCGGCGCCAGGTACTTCAAAAAGTCCTGCGGACTCAGCGCACTCTTCACGGCCAGGCAGTCGGTCGCGGTGCCCACCATTGGTCCCGTTCCATATCGCCAGCCGATGGTCGGCTCCCGTTCAAACGCCGACAACCCATCCGGGCTGGTCACGCGAAACACCGGAAACGGCGTCGGCACGCAGTTGCCGCCCTGCATCAGCGTCCCCTGGAAGTGCCAGTTCCCCGGAATCGTCACCTCCACCGCATCCATGTTGTTCAGCGAGGGATCGACGATCTCCTCTTTCACCGGAGCGGCCGCCGCCACCGCGCCACCTGCAGCCGCTGCTTCTGCTCCGGCGGACGCCGTAGCCGTCCCCGACTTGCATCCAAACGCAGCCAGCGCAATCACCACACCCGCCAACAACGTCCTCGTAATCGACATAAAGGAACCCTCGCCTTCCAAGTTGGTTCGTTCTCTGCGGTGTAGGGAAGAATTCTCGCACAATTCCTCCTCTGCGCGCGCTGGAATTCTCTCACCGCCCGGCCTACTCCGCCTCCAGCCCCGGCTTGGAGCGGCGAATCTGCGCCCACAGCTCGCCCGGCTTCAGCGCGTGGGGATAGTGCAGCATGCCGGCCATGAACGCGGGGAAGGTGTCGTGGGCAATGCGCAGCGACGCCGGCAACACGTACAGGTTCATCGTCAACTCCGACACCAGCAGCGCCCCGGCCGCCCCGTACAGCCCCTCCCAGCGGGCGAACACGAAGCAGAGGGCGCAGGTGAACGCGGTGGCGACCATATACACCACAGCCAGCTTCTGGTGCTGGTTGGTCGCCGTCATCAGCGTGGAACTGGTGGACCACAGCGCGAAGAAAACCACCACCAGCAGCAGAATGCTAAGCAAGCCGCGGCTGGGTGGGACGTGGCCGTGGGTCCAGTGCGGGAGGAACCATGGGCCAACGGTCATAATCCCCGCGACAATGACCAGTGCGGCCACCAGCGCGAGTTGGCAGGCGCGCCGGTGCAGTGCCCGCGTCAGATCGATCTTGCCCGCGCCGAAGGCGATGGTCAGCTCCGGCTCGAAGGTGCTGTTCACCATCTGCACCATCTGCAGCGCGCCGCGCGAGAGCGTCCGGGCCGCGGTGAAGATGACTACGCTGGTCGGGCCCAGCGCGTAGTTCACTGCCATCTGCGTGCCCGCCAGGTTCAGCGATTGGCCGATGGGGAAGCACATGTAGGCGAGCGCGGGACGAACCAGCTCGCGCACCTTGGCCACGCTGGCACGGCGCACTCCAAACTCGATCCAGGGAATGTCGTGCTTCGTCAGCAGGGTGAAGAAGATGGTGCCGGCAACGTTGGCCCCGGCGTAAACCAGTGCCGTCATGCGTGGCCCCTGATGCAGAGCGACGGCAACCATGGTCAGCGCAAAGGCGGTCAAGCTCATCAGGCTCTTGACGAACGCGCCATAGGGGTAGCGCTTGATCGCGCGGTAGGCGGATTGCAACAACTGCTCCAACTGGCCCAGCAGCACCGACACGCCCAGGTAGAAAACGATCCATTTCGTATCCGGCTCGGAGATGTTGCCGATGCCCAGCAGCCGCGCGGCCGGCAGAAAGTAGAGCGCACCGGAGAGCAGCAGGATGATGCCGGAGCACAGCCCCGCGATCAGCCACCAGCAGCTCTGGAAGACGCGCAGAGCGCCCTCCTGGTCGCCGCGCGCGTACATCATGGTCATCTCGTTGCCGGCCACGGTGCCGAAGCCGGCGGTGGAGAAGCTGAGGTAAATCGGAACGGCGGTCACGATCAGCCAGTCGCCATACAACGGCACCGCCCAGTAGTGCAGGAAGACGGAGAATTGGACGAACTGAATCAGAATCGCCGAGAGGCGCCCGAACCAGTTGGATAGGAAGCTCCAAACCAACCGCTTTTTGGTGTGACTATCCATGGAGCTTAGGCCGATTGTAGCAACCGGAGTAGCAGTGGGCTTCAAAGGCCGCTAAAACTCGGTTTAAGATAGGCCGGGAAACTCGGTTTGAGATAGGCCGGGACTTTATTCCCGGCAATCACGCCTCAAGTTCAACGCGGGCTTTAGCCCCTGGAGCATGCCTTCGCGGAATTCCAACTCTTTTTCCGCACCCTCCTTAGCCCCAGGCCTCTCAATGGTTCCGCAGTTGCCGGTCAATCTCCAGTTTGTCCCCGATCAGCCGCGCCAGCATCTCCTGATCGCCGCGGCGGTCCGCCTCCGCAATCTGCGACCGCAGCTCCCGCTGCCGCCGTTCCAACCTCCGATGCTCCAGCGTGTGCAGCGCGCCCTCCACCTGCATCGTCAGCGGTGGGTCGCTCGGCTGCGGCGAATATTCGAGCGCATGCGCCAGGTGCGCGCGCAGTTCGTCCGTCGACGCAGCGTCCAGCGGGTTCGCCGGCGCCGGCGCATGGGCCAGCGCATCCAGCAGGTCGGCGGTGGCCAGGTCCGCAATCCACTCCGGATGGCCGGCAATGCTGGTCGACGCGATCACCCGCGCCGTCTCGCTCTCCTTCAGCACCAGAGCCCGCAGCAGGATGCGCTCGGTCTCGGTCAGCGGCTCCTCGCGGTGCGCGGGCACGCTGGCCACGCGCTGCGCCGCCGCCTGCTTCAACTCGTCCCGCATCAGGGCCGAATCAATCCCCAGCTTGTTCGCCGCGTCCTCCGCAAACTGGTTGCGCTTGATCGGATGCGTCATCCGCCGGATATGCGGCAGCAGGAAGTTCATCGCGTTCACCTTCGCCTCCGCCGTCCGCCCGGGGAATTGCTGCCGCGCCCGCTCGATCAAATAATCCGAATATCTCTTCGCCCCGCGCAGCGCCGCGCCGTACGCCTGGATGCCCTGCTCGCGCACAAAACGGTCGGGGTCCAGCCCGCCTTCCAGCGTCGCCACCTTCACGTCGAAGTCTTCCTCGGTCAGCAGCCCAATCGACTTCTCCGTCGCCGTCGCGCCCGCGGTGTCCGGATCGAAGTTCACGATCACCCGCTTGGTGAACCGCGCCAGCAGCCGCACCTGCGCCTCGGTAAATGCAGTGCCCGATACCGCCAGCACATTGTGAATCCCCGCCATGTATACGGAGATGCAGTCCATCTGCCCTTCCACCAGCACGGCAAAGTCCTGCTTGCGCATCTCCGCCTTGGCCTTGTCCAGGTTGAAGAGCACGTGGCCCTTGCTATACAGCGCCGACTCCGGGCTGTTGAGATACTTTGCGTTCTTGTCGTCCGGGTCGAGCGCGCGCGCCGTGAACGCAATCACCTTGCCGCCCTCGTTGGCAATCGGGAACGTGATGCGCTTGCGGAAGCGCGCGTAGAGATTGCCGGTAGGCAGGCCGTCGTCGCTCTTTTCTTTGGAGGAGAACAGCCCGCTGGCACGCATCACCTCTTCGGGAAACTTTCCCTTCAGCGCCTCGCGCATCACGTTGAAGTCGTCGGGCGCGTAGCCGATGCGGAAGGTCTTGATCGTTTCTGCCGACACGCCGCGTCCGGTGAGATACTCGCGCGCCCGCGCCGCCCCGGGCGATTTGAGCTGCGCCTCGAAGTATTGCGTCGCGGCCTCGTGGATGTCCAGCAGTTGCCGCCGCAGGCCCGCCGCCTCACCATAGATGCGCGCCTCCTCCGGCGAGCTGAACTCGCGCTTCGGCAGCGCAATCCCGGCCTTCTGCGCCACCGCGCGCACCGCCTCCGGAAACGTCAGCCCCTCCATCCGCATCACGAAGGTGAACACATCGCCCGTCTCGTGGCAGCCGTAGCAGTAGTAGTAGCGGTGGGTCGCGTTCACGCTGAAGGACCCAGTCTTCTCCTTGTGGAAGGGGCACAAGCCGGTGTAGCTCTGCGCGCCGGCCTTGCGCAGCTTCAGGTACTCGCCCACAATGCGAACGATGTCCGCCTGCTGCTTTACGAGTTGAGCAAAGTCATCCGCCATAGCCAACGCAAAGATGAGTGTAGACCAAGCGAGCGAAAAGGCTGCTCCGGGAAATGGACTATTCTTCTTTGGGAGAGGTGCGCCGATTTGAGAGACAACAACCAAGGGACGCCTGAGATTCCCGCAGCCTATAAACGGGACGCGCAGATTGCCCGGCTCAACCACGAACTCCGCAACCGTCTGGCCTCGCTCGATCGTGGCGAGCACGTTGACCCACGTGCAGTCCGAGAGCAGCTCAATCGAAAATCGCAAGCGCGGAGAAAGATTAGCGAATGAGCCCTATTCCTTAGGCTTGCTCAGCCGCATATTGAACCCGATCCACGGCCCGCACACGTTGATGCCGTTGTCGTCCCACTTCGGCTGGGACAGATACAGGTTCGACACGTGCATATACATCCCGCCCACCTCGGCGCTGTATTTGCTGTTGAAGTTGTAGCGCGCGCCGAAGCCCACCATCAGCGTGAACGTGAAGTTCTGCCCCTGCGCGTAGGCATCTCCAGGCAGCGAGGAGAAGGTGTTCTCATTAAACTCCTGCGCGTTGATGAATCCCGCGCCGATGCGCGTCTCGAAATACGGAGTCGCCTTCCAGTTTCGCGGCACGAAATTCCGCCGGAAGCCCAGGTCGAACGCATCGTATAAGTTCTCCGGCCCGCGCGGAATCGCCGTCACCGAAAACGTCACCGTCAGATCGGTATTGCCGCGCAGAATCCACGGAGCACTTATCTTGCCCATCTGCCAGCGCAGCGAAGGGAACACCGGCACCAGCGTGTAGTGCGTCGGGTTCTGCGTGTAGGAATCGCCTACGAACGCGTCGAAGACAAACGGAATGTTGATCGGCAACACGCCCCCCTCCAGGGACAGCTCGACCTTGTTCCGGTAATAGATGTCTTCGTTGCGGTCCCTGGGCTTCAACGCGGGCGCCGCTTTCGCCGCCGTCCGGCTCAACCGATCCGTCCCGGCCGCTGTCGCATCGCTCACCCCGGCCGGGCCCGGCGATCGAACCGCCAGCTCCGCACTCAACTCCCGGCCCGTAGCCTGGCCCATCGACACCGCGGCCCCCGCAACCCATGCGAGGCAGAACGCGAGCACCTTCGCGCATTGTCTGGTCATAGAACGTCAGACTCTCTTCGCCCCGCGCTGACTCCTGAGGGCCGCGCGTTCGTGTCCCGGGCGCGACCACTCCAGTTACGGGAATAAGCCTTTCGGGGAACCTTATACCCCCCGCCGCTCCACCGGCAATCGTAAAACAGCGCCTGTCAATCAACTGGCCTTCCGTGGCAGCGATGTGGTGGGCACAAGAATCTACGGCCTCAGCCCCACCCACGGCTTCCTCTACTGCGTCATTGCCATGACTGCCGTCTACGCGCTCATCCTGCCAACCCTGCTGCTGGTGCCAAAGCAACTCATCGCCACCGCCGACGGCGAGGCCAACCCCGCCCTCGAAGCCGCCGTCATCGCCGAGATCGGCTAGGCCCCCGCCACCATCTGACCGCGCCGCCGCAGCAGGCTCAGGCCGCTTTCGCCGCCTTCATCTTGATCGGCCGTACCTTCTTCCGCTTCGCACGTGAGGCGTGCCAAAAGTCGTGCTTGGTTTGCATTCTGAACCAGATATCCAAGGAAGGCTGGCCAAAAGCCTGGCTCAGCTTAATCGACATCTCCGGCGTAATGCCGGCGCGGCCGTTGATCACCCGCGAGAGGGTGACGCGTGAAACCCCGATGTGCGCGGCAAACTCAGTCACTGTCATCGGGATCTCCGGGAGAGCAGTTTTGATGATTTCGCCGGGGTGGGGTGGGTTATACATGCGCATCGTCTTGTCTCCTTTCAGTGGTAATCGCGATAGTCCACGAGGATCGCATCCTCGCCTTCGAAGCGAAACGTCATCCGCCAATTCCCATTGACCCTTACGGACCAGTGGCCATCGAGTTCCCCTTGCAGCCTGTGCAGTTTCCATCCGGGGAAGGTCATATCGAGGGGTTCGTTGGCTCGGTTCAAGGTTTCCAGTTGAAGCTGCAGCTTCTTCGCATGCGCGGGCTGAATTTACCGGCCTTCGATCCAGTCTTGAAGAACTCTTCCAGGCCCGCGTGCTTGAACGACCGAATCACACCGCTGAGTGTAGCGCGTAACGATACACTTGTCGACATAATCGTGGGACCTCGCATCTTCCCGAGGCCAGCCCGTCCCTGGCTGGCGCTCCTGATCCCTAACCTCCCGTCGCCCGGCATCTTACCCCCAGGTGAACCAAAAGTGTCATTCCAGCCCCAGCGGTTGCACATGTAATGTCTAGTTCGCGAGTTTTGTTGGGAAACTTCGCCCGCTGTACCGGGTTTCAACCGGAGACGATTCGCACGTGGCAACCCGCGACGGGATGCCGAACGGGTCGGGCCAGTACCCACAAAATACGAAACACCTTGCTCGGCGGCCTGCGCTCTAAACGCCGCGGCGGAACTGAGGAAACCAATGATCAAACTCTTCTCGATGCGTACAGTTCGCAACACCCTGGTGGCGGCGGCAATGGTGCTGGCGCCCGCGGCTTCGTTTGCCGGCGTATTTATTTCGGTCGGGTTCGCACCGCCCGCCCTGCCCGTCTATGTGCAGCCGGTCGCCCCCGGCGACGGCTATCTCTGGAACCCCGGCTACTGGGCCTACGGCCCCGAGGGCTACTACTGGGTCCCCGGCGTCTGGGTGCGCCCACCCATGGTTGGAGTCCTGTGGACCCCCGGCTACTGGGGATGGGGCGGCGCCGCCTTCATCTGGCATGAGGGCTACTGGGGACCGCACGTCGGCTTTTATGGCGGAGTCAACTACGGCTTCGGCTACGGCGGTGTCGGCTTTGTGGGCGGACATTGGAACGGCGGATTCTTCTCCTACAACACGGCCGTGATGAATATTGGAGTCGGCGGCGGGTTCCACAGCACCTTCGTGGACCGCACCGTGATCGTGAATAACGTCAACATCAATAATCACGTAAGCTTCAACGGCGGCGCCGGCGGCATCCAGGCGCGTCCCTCCCCGCAGGAGCAGCAGTGGTCGCACGAGAACCACATCGCTCCCACCGCCGAGCAGCAGAATCACGTCCAGATGGCGCATGCGGACCGGAGCAACTTCGCCAGCGCCAACGGCGGCCATCCAGTCAACGCGGCGTTCTCCCGGCCCGGCTCCACGGCCGGCGCGGTGCATTCCATCGGTGCGCCGGCCACGCGCGACGGCTTCGGAAACAGGAACGAGGTCAACACTCGCCAGGGCAACCAGCAGTCGCGCATCAACCAGGGAGTCAATTCCGGTCAGCTTACGCCGGGCGAAACCCGCAACCTGGAGAATCGCGACACCAGCATCAATCACCAGGCTGCCGCGGACCGTGCGGCGAACGGCGGACGCCTGACCGGCCAGGAGAAAGCACAGATCAACCAGCGGCAGAACAACGTCAGCAACTCCATCTACCAGGACAAGCACAACGCCAATAACGACCAGGCGGCGGCGGCACGGAACGGCACCACGGCGGGCCAGGAGAAGAAGCAGGCCCAGCACGTGGAGAAGAACAAGTCGCCACACCCCGCCGAGGACCATCCGAAGAAGTAATTGTCAGTTGCAGGTTGCCAGTTGTCAGTTTGTCAGTTGTCAGTTGTCAGTTGTCAGTTGTCAGTTGTCAGTTGTCAGTTGTCAGTTGTCAGTTGTCAGTTGTCAGGAAATGCGATGCGGCCGGCGAGATCTTCGCTGGCCGCATTTTTCTTGCGCCACCTTGAGGTGCGGAAATTCCGATTGAACTAATGTTGCACCAGGTGCTACACTTCTTCCATGGCGAACGTCGCCGCAAAAGCAGAGCGGGTATTCAAAACGGCGTGGTTTTCCAAAGCAGCGAAGAAGGCCCACATCCCGGACAGCGAGCTTTGTGTGGCCATCCGGCAAGTAATGCTGGGCCAGGCCGACGATCTGGGCAGCGGCGTCTTCAAGAAGCGGCTAGGCAAGAACCTGTACCGTCCATCATCCTTGCCCGAGGCGGCCGGTATTGGGTCTACGCCTATCTGTTTGCCAAGCAGGATCGGGCGAATATTAAGGATAACGAATTGGTGAAGCTCCGCGCTCTCGCAAGCCTGTATGCGCGAAAGACGGAAGCGGATATCGCAAAGGAAATCGAGCTAACAGAGTTGGTGGAGATATGTTATGACCAGGAACCGTAAATACAAGAGCGATATTGACGAAGCGATCCATAGCGCCGTCGAGGGCATGTATCGCGCGGGGACAATCGACAAGACCACGATGCGGGATTTTGACGAAGCATGCCTGGTCCCGCCGGTCATCAAGCCGCGCCAGATCAAGCAGCTTCGCGAGCGCCATCGCGTCAGCCAGCCGGTCTTTGCCCGTTACCTGAACACCAGTGAATCCACGATCGAAAAGTGGGAGACCGGTGCCAAGAAGCCCAGCGGCATGGCCCTCAAGCTCCTTGCCGTCGTGCAGAAACACGGCTTGAAGATGCTCGCCTGAACCGGGCTTGTTCCTACAATAGGAAGCGATGCTCACCCAAGCCGAGCTCGACCGCCTTTGCGTGGTTCTGGTCCGCGCCCGCAACCCCAGCAACATCGGCGCCGTCGCCCGCGCCATGCACGACTTCGGATTCGCCCGCCTGCGTGTCATCAACGACTATCCCGTGCCCATCGCGGAGGCCAGGTCCGCCGTCGACGCATCCGATGTAATCGCCGCCGCCCTCACCTGCGCCAGCCTGGCCGACGCCGTCGCCGACTGCACCCTGGTTGTCGGCACCACCGCCGTCGGCGAGCGCCATCTCCACCACCAGCTCCTCCCACTCGACCAGGCCGCACCCCGCCTGCTCGCCGAACTGCGCCGCGGAGGCAATGTGGCGCTCCTCTTCGGCTCTGAAAAAACCGGCCTCAGCAACGACGAGCTAAGCCACTGCAACTGGCTGCTCACCATCCCCATGCGCAACCCCGCGGGCGTGCGTCACGTCTCCATGAACCTCGGCCAGGCCGCTGCCGTATGCCTCTACGAACTGGTCCGCAGCGCCGAATTTGCAACCGAAAGCGTGACAAATCCCGCATCGCCTGCGCCCGGCGTCCCCATGCCCCTGGCTGAATCGAACCCGCGCGACACACCCGCCAACCCCGCAACCGCAGGCCAACTGGAATCCATCACCGCGCTGCTTGCTGAGGTCATGCGCGCCACCGAGTACACCCGTCGCCACGCCCACAACGCCGACCCGGCCCACATCCGCCGCCTCGTCCGCCGCATCGGCACAGACGCGATCGACGCCCCCGTCTGGATCGGCATCCTCAAGCAAATCCTATGGAAACTCAGCCTCGGCGAGGAGCGCACCCCCTCGAACCTTGAACCTTGAACCTCGTACCTACTTCGCGTCCTTCTTCAGGACCTCTTCCGCGAAGAAGTTCTCCACCTTGGCCTGGTCGGCCAGCCACTCGAAGTAGGCGCTCTTCAGCAGTTGCGAGCGGACGTCGTGCAGTTGCTGGCGGATGGCCTGCTGCACCCGCGGATCGTTCAGATCGCGCTGCCCCGCCGGCTCGCGCGAGATCAGCTTGTAGATCGCGTACCCCACCGGCTTCTTGGTCTGCCCGTCCAGCAGCGGCATGATGTCGGTAGTCTGCCCCGCCTTCAGCTTGGTCACCGCCGCGTACACCATCGGGTCGGCGCGCATCTCCGACTCGTAGTGGAACCCCATGTCGCCGCCGTTCGACGAGGTCTCAGGGTCCTCTGAATACTGCATTGCCAGCGTGCCAAAGTCCTCGCCCGTGTCCAGCCGGTTCTTCAGCGCCTGGATCTTCTTCTTCGCCTCCGCGTCCGTGGTCGCCTTGCTCCCCTGCAGGTTCACCGGCTGCGGCGAGGGTACGTCGGTCACTCGGATCACCGCCAGGTGGTACTGCGTCTCAATCAGGTTGAACTCGGACTTGTGTTGGTTGAAGTAGGTGGCCACGTCGTTGTCGGAAACGGTGACCTTGGAGTTGATCTCCTTGTTCAGCAGCTTCTCCTGGGTCAGGGTATGCCGCAGGTCATGCTTCACCCCGTCCAGCGTCGTATGGTTGGCCGCCAGCGACTGGTTGAACTGCTCCTCCGTGTACCGCGCCTTCAGGTCGGCCAGCCGCGCATCCACATCTTCGGGCGTCGCCGTCAGGTTCAACTTGGCCGCCCGCTGCGCCAGTATCTCTTCCGTGATCAGTTCCTTGACAATCTGCAAGCGAAGCTCGTCGGCCTGCTCCGGCGAAGGCTGCTGGCCCTGGCCTTGCGCCTGCGCCTGGCCCAATTGCGCCTGGTACATGCGGTCCATGTCGGCTTTCATAATGGCGTGGCCGTTCACCGTGGCCACCACGTCCGCGCCGTGCGTGCGGTTGCATCCGCCCAACAGCAGCAGCGCCACCGGCAGTGCGCCCGCGGCGATCTTCTTTCCCATGCTCATCTTCGTGCCTGCCACGGTCCCGTTCGCCGCGACCGTTCTTGCTGTGCTAGTCATGTTTCGCCATTCCGATTTGCGCTCCGTCCGACCGCGCTCATTCTATCCGTTTCGACTTCTCAACCGTATGCAACTCTGGTGCTAAATCCCTGGCTTGGTCGCTGCCGGTGCTGCCGGTACCGCAGGCTTGGGCGGCGCCGGCGGCGGCGTCTGCCCCGCCGCAATCAACGCCCCGTCGATGATCCGGTAGAGCGTCTCCACCGGCACCACTCCCTCCACCTTTTCGCCATTGATAAACAAGGTCGGCGCGGAACCCAGGCTCAGCGGCTCCTTCAACGCCTCATCTACCGACGCCTTCACCTTACTGTCATCTTGTTTCAGCACGCAGGCAACCAGTTCCGGCTGGTTCACCTTCTGCCGCGTGCCCTCATCCAGCGCCAGCTTGTCCAGCGTCGCGTTCGTCTTGGCGATGGTCTTCTCTTCATACGGAATGTCCGCCGCGTGCGCGTGCACGTAGTCGACAAAGTTCCAGTAGCCCTCGGTAGTGGCTGCACCCAGGCAGTCGGCGTCCACCGCGGCGCGCATCGCCCAGGGGTGAATGTCCAGCGGAAAGTCGCGGTACACCACCCGAACCTGGTCCTTGTACCGGTTCAGAATCGCGGGAAACAACTCCGCGTTCATCTGTGCGCAGAACGGGCACTCCAGATCGTCGAAGCTCACAATCACCACCGGCGCGTTCGGCCCTCCGCCGCGCGCGGGCCTTCCCGCCGGCGAAACCTGGTCCTTCGGGTCCTTGCTCAGATCCAGCTTGTTGAACTGAGCCAGCGTCTTGCCGTCGGCGGAGAGCAGAAACGTCGCCGTCCTCGGCGAGGAACCCGCCGTGGTAAATGTCGCCAGCACCTGGTCGTAACCCGGAACCTCGCTCACCGTCGGCACCCCGAACGAGATCGCGTAGTCCAGCCCGATCGACGACTTGTTGCGGATCATCACCTCGGCCTTGCGCGCCATCTCCGCAGACAGCTTCACGCCCACCTGCACTGCCGCCGCACTGGATCCCTTTGCTCCGGACCCCTGCGCCGCTGGCTGGGCCGGCGGTTGCGCGTGGCAGCCGAACGCAGCCAGCACGAGCACCAACCCCAGACGACCGACCGGCCTGACATCAATCAACACAGTCCTGATTATCTCACGCCAAACCCCAGTTTTCTCGCATCCCGCCGCCCCTCCACCATGCAAAACCCGGCGCCGCTGCACCCCCCCCACCGTCGTCATTCTGACTCGTAGAGTCAGAATCTCCGTATTTGTCTCCAACTAACAACTAACAACTAACAACTACCCCTAAAACACCTGGTCCTGGTGCCGCAGGTTCCCCGCGCTCCCAATATTGGCCAGCGTGAAATTGAACTTGTAGCCATTGTCGTTACGCGCCGTGCCCAGTTCGAACTTGCGGTACTCCACGCTCACCCCGCAGCAGTTCCAGTTGTACGAGCTCTGGATCGCCCCATACTGCACCGTCCCCAGGTCCAGGTCGATGCCCGCGCTCGCCGCCGCGCTGAAGCCCGGTTTGTTCGGCTTGCCGAAACCGAGCCACGCGCGCAGTTGGGTGAAGTTCGCCACCGACGACAGCGTCCCCTCCACATACGACCGCGCCGGAGCGTTCAGCCGGCCAATAATCGTGCCCGCGGAGATGGAGCCCTCGTGCACGTCCACATACAGGTTGTTGGCGGTGAATTTCCGGGTGCAGCCAACGCTGGAGGCCGACGGCGCCGAGCAGGTGTCGTAATCGAAGTCCCACTCCACGTCCACCTTCTCCGACGTCCGCACCCGCATCCGCGAGAGGATCGGTGAGATATCGCGCGGTCGCGTCATGAACGAGATTCCCGAGAAGTCCAGCGTGGTGTCCAGAATCGCACGCGGACCCGGCGTCGACGAGACCGCGCCCCCGAAGGTCTGGTTGAAAAAGTATTTCTGCCCTACCCGCCAGCTTATCCACTCGCGATTGCCGCACACCGGCTCGCCGGTCTCATCCCGGTTCTTCGCTTCGCCGGGGTCTTCCACGGCGTCGGCAGCCTGGCCGGCCGACCCCAGGATCTCGGTCGCGTCCGCGCCCGCGCCCGCCGCGTGGCACGGGTTGTCGCCCTTCTCGCGCAGAAACAGCCTCTGGGTCACGCCGTACTCCACCTCATTGGTGTTGCTGGCGATGTCCACCATATCGAAGCGCAGCGTTTCAGGAAAGTTGTTGATGCCGGTAATGTAGCGGTAGGTCACCTCGGGCTCGATGGTGTGCTTCACGTCGTGCCGCGCCAGCCGCCGCAGCCAGCCTGAATCGAACGTCCGTTCCAGCACGGGCGCGCGCAGGTCCAGCCGCACGTCCAGCGCTGCGCGGTTCAGCGTAGCCACGTTTTCCACCACTGGCGGCGTGCTGGAGACCGGACTGGGAGGGGGAGGGAACCTCAGTGCAGGGTTCAGCGCAGCCAGGTAGTCCACCACTGGCGGCCGGACCACGACCGTAGCGGGTGTGGAGGGGAACCGGCTGCGGCTGTAAAACGTCTCCCGCCCCGCCACCGAGGGACGCAGGTTCCATCCCCCAAAGTGCAGCGGGTACGCCAGCTCCGGCCGAACATCCAGCCGCTCGATCATGCCGCTGGTCTCAAAGCCCGGCTGCGTCCGCTTCAGCGCCGCCGCCGTACTGTCCAGGTTCCATTCCAGGCCCGTCGATCCCAGCGCGTGGTCCGTAGTCGTGAACTCCAGCGCCGGCGCGTGAAAGATGTGCACCTGCTCTTCGGGGGTGATCGCGCCGGTGCGGGCGTTGGTGCTCTCGACGCGCTTCTCCCCCTGGTACCGGTCGCCTTCCAGCGATGCCGCCATGCCGTCCGACTCACGCGTGAAGTAGATAGTCGAGAGCACATCGCTCGACACCGCCTGGTTGAAGTTGGTCGAGAATGCCTCGCGGTACGGGAACGAGCTCAGGTATTCCAGGTCCGCCACCGCCCTCGCTTGTACCGGCGTAGCCGCGCCCGCCTGGTCTTCCCCGGCAATCAGGTCGTACCGCCCGGAAAAGGTCACGTCTGTGCCGCTCTGGTTCACATACACCCCGCCGGGATAGTAGCCACGGTCTTGCAGAGCGCTATAGCGTGCCTTGATAAAGTCCTGTCCCAGCCCGCGATACCACAGGCTCCCCGTCTCCTCCCAGCCGCGCGCCGAGTAGTAAATCGTTCCCACGGTCAGGTTGGTGCTGCGGTTGATCGCCCAGTAGATCTGCTCGCCCACCGTATCGCCCTTGCTCGCCGAGTTGAACCCGATCTCCGGAATCAGGATGCCGCTCTGCCGGTCGTTCGCATCCAGCGGGTGAGTCACATACGGGAACCACAGCACCGGCAGGCTCATCAGGTGGAAGATGCTGTTGGCCGTGTGCGCCTGGGTGTCGTTCACCTCGAACTTCGCCGCCGAAAGCAGCCAGTCCGGGTTCGGCAACTGGCACGACGTAATCGTCCCGTCATACACCTCGTACCTCAGCGGCCCGCTCTTCACCACCATCCTGCCGGTAAACAGAAACGGATTGCCGTTGTTGTAGCGCTGGCTCGCCGCCGCCGCATTCGCCGCGCTGCTAGCCGGCCCCACCGTTGCCGCAGCCTTGCGCGTGCTGCCCACCGAGCCGACCACATCGAAGAACCGCCCCGTCTGTGTCTGCAGGTTGATTGTGCCGTGGCTCGCCTCGATGCGCTCCGAGGTATCCCTGATCGTCACCACCACGTGCCCGGTCATGTCCACGTCGTCGGTATCGCTGTTGTATTCAACGTGGTCCGCCGCCAGCGTGCGATCGCGATACGTGATCACCACACCGCAATCGGCGACATACAAGTGGCCGTCGGTTGACTCTTTCCCGCAGATCTTATCGGTGGAAATCGACACCTCCGTGCCCGGCCCCGGAATCGGCGTCGCGTCCGGATACTGTGTATCGGAAAGCTCGGCCGGCAGCGCATTTTCCACCGCTGCAGCCGGAGGTGCCACAGTCGTCACCTCTTGCCCTGCGAGTTGTGCATGGTTTGCCGCGAGCCCCGTGATACTTATGAAGAAGCAGGCGCTCCTGAGAATTTGCGCAGGTGAGAGACGGCCGCCGCGTGGGCGCTGGTCGACACTGGACGGCGATCCCGGGAGTGTCAACGGGGAGACAGCGGATCGAAGCGGGATTCGCCCCGGCGCTCGCTGTCTCCCAGCGGGTCCGCATCGCTGCTCAACCTGTCGCTGCCCGCCGTTCAGTCTTGTCACACGCACCACCCTTTAGAGGTTAATTGATTTCGCGGAAGTGAGTTTGAGTTTGAGCAAAATGGGCTCCGCACTGCTTAACCCCGAATCCGCCGATTCCACCTTCGCTGCAATCGCCGGCGATTCCGCGGACGCAGCCGCCGAACCAAGTCCCGCAACGCTCTCCGCCGCCGCGCTCCGCCTCCAGGCTGCCGAGCGCCTCGCCGCCCACCGCAGCCGCCGCGCCAACCCCCACGCCGAACCAATCCAGTCCCGCCCCGCACCCGCTCGCCCCGCCGCCACCCGCGCCGCGCGCATCGCTGCCGTCGTCGCCGAGCGCTACGCCCACACCCAGACCTATCGCGCCTTTCTCGCCGCCGAGGCCGAACGTGCCGTCCAGCAGGCCCGCGCCGCCGCCGAGGTCGCCGCTCTCAACGCCCAGGCTGTCGCCGCCGCCCAGCAATCCCTGCTCGACTCCTTCGACCAGGCCGCAAGCGAGCAGGCCGTGATCGAGCAGTCGGCAGCTGGCGAAGACGCGCCGCACCACGGCCTCTCTCACGAAAATCGCGACGCCACCGCGCAACCGGCTTCCGCACAGCCCGAATCTCGCGCTCCCGTCGAGCTCTCCCTCTGGCCCGATCTCGACCCCGCATCCCCACCTCACCTGCATCACTCCAACCGGCCGCACCATCCTGCGCGCGAGCATCGCGCCTCGCACCTCGAACCTCGAACCTCGAACCTGCCTTCTCTCACCGTCCGCCTCTACGAAGACGCCGCCAGCGCGGCCCATGTCGATCTGAACGCATCACACCGCGCATTCTCCGCCCCACACATGAATCACCGCGCCGAATTGAACCCCGAACCCAACCCGGGCCGCAACCCCGACCGCAGCGATGCCGAAGCCCGCGCGCTCGACGAGGAGATCGCCTTCCGCCAGGCCCCCGTCTTCGAAGAGCCCGTCGGCCCGCCCATGCCCCTGCCCGCCAACCTCATCGAGTTCCCGCGCCAGCTCGTCGCCTCCCGCAAGGCCCGCCCGCGCCTGGCCGAGGGCCCCCTGCGCGACGACGACAGCTCCCCCGCGGACAGCCAGCTCCGCATCTTCGAGGTCGACCCCGCCCAGATCTCCACCACTCCCGCCGCCGATGTCGACCCCGCCGCCAGCGCCACCGCGCCGCAATGGACCTCCATCTGGCTGGACGCATCCACTGTGTCCTCGCCCACGGTCGGCGCCGCTCAACCACCTGACCCCCAATTTGCCGCCGGCAGTATCTCCCAGCAAACCGTCCCTCTCCCCGGCGCAGCCACAATCGGCCGCCGCGTCCTCGCCGCCGCCATCAACGGCGCCGTCGTGCTCGCCGGCGAGCTTGCCTTCGCCGCGGTCTTCCTCATGGTCGCGGGCCACGTTCTCCCCTTGCAATCCGGCCTGCCGCTGCACCTGGCGCTCGCCCGCTTCCTCATCCAGGCCCGCACCCAGACCGGCCTCCAACTCAGCCAGCTTCCCGCGGCCCTCGCCATCGCCGGCGGGGTCCTGCTTCTGCTCTACCACGCGCTCTTCTTCTGGTTCTGCGCGGCCACGCCCGGAATGCGTTGCGCCCGCATCGCCCTCTGCACCTTCGACGACGAAAACCCCACCCGCAAGACCCTGCGCCGCCGCATCCTCGCCGTGCTGCTCTCCGCCTGCCCGCTCGGCCTCGGCTTCCTCTGGGCCGCCCTCGACGAGGACCGCCTCACCTGGCACGACCGCCTCTCCCGCACCTACCAGCGCACCTACTAGAGACAGTTGCTGATTGTTAGCTGCTAGTTGAAAAATAGAGCAAGGGATGCCGGTTGGGAGTATACTGCCAACCTTGGAGAGTCCAAAAATCGAATTCCTGACTGGCATCTCTTTCTGACCCGGGACACTCCGTAAGGAGGGATCAGCATGCGACACCTTGGGAACCTTGTCTTTTCGGTTGCTCTGCCGGCCTTGCTCTGCCTCATGCCGGGGTCACTGCGGGCGGATACGATTTACACCTACACCGGCGAAGCCTACACCACCTGCACCAATACCTGTGGACCCCTGTCAATTACGTTTGCGACCTCGTTAACGGGGTCGGCGCTGGATAGTTTGTCTCTCCAGAACATCACCTCGACGGTGACATCGTGGGACTTCACCGACAATAGTGGCAAGTTGAACATCTTCAACGGCGATGGGCAGGTTCTCAGCTCCCAATTCGCCTTTATCGTTGCCACCAACGCTGTCGGGGACATCACTTCGTGGTATATCACCGCCCAGGAGTCTCCCGCTTCCGGCGCCGGCTATCAGGAGATTACGTCATACTGCGGTCAGATCACCGTGGATTACAGTGTGACCGGCTACAGCGATTTTTCCGCGAATTCGGAGAGCAGCCCTCCCGAAGGCGGCACCACCGGCGCTGAGTCGGACGCTGGCTGCGGCAGCGCACCCCTGATCATGCTGCCCTCGTCACCGCTGGTAACGCCGGAACCATCGTCCTGCTTTTCGCTCGGCACCGGTCTGCTGGGCCTCCTGGCGCTGGCACCGCGACGCCGTCGCTAGCAACCATTCGTCGCACCCCCGAGAGGGTACCGGTACCGTGCCGCCCTCCGCCTGCCTGCATGGCCTCGGCTTCCTCTGGGCCGCCCTCGACGACGAACGCCTCACCTGGCACGACCGCCTCTCCCGAACCTGCCAGCGCAGCTACTAGGACTGGGCTCCCATAATCGGGAATCTTCTTTATCCATTGAGCAAGAAGTAGTAAGATGTGCTACCAGGTGAGCCATGCCCGATATCCAGAAGATCAGCGTTGCCCTCACAGCCGAACAAATAAACGCAATCAAATCCGCGGTAGAGACCGGCGAGTACGCCACCACCAGCGAGATCGTGCGCGAAGCCCTGCGCGATTGGCAATGGAAGCGAGAGCTGCGGGGCGAGGACCTGAAACGCCTGCGTGAGCTTTGGCGCGAGGGTAAAGCCAGCGGTGCGGCCAGGCCACTTGATCTATCCCGGACTCGCGAGCTGGCACGCCAGAGGCTCAGAAAAGCCGCCGAACGGATCGCATGAAGCCTGCTTTGCTCTGGACGCCACAGGCGCGGGAAGACCTGTTTGATATCTACGTCACCATTGGGCTGGACAATCCGTCGGCTGCTGAACGCATGCACACCGCACTGGAGGAGCAGGCCAATCTTCTAGCAACTACTCCACGCATGGGTGTGCGCCGTCTGGAGATAGCGCCCGCGGCACGAATGTTGGTTCAGGGTGTGTACGTGATTCTCTACGAGACCCATCCAGACACTGACGAAGGACCAATTCGAACCGTTGAAATCGTTCTGGATTGTGCACGGCCATCGCGACCTAAGCCGCATCTTCTAGCCCCTAGAACGTCGTCCCCACCGTAAACCGGAACGTCTTCCTCGGCTCGCGCAACTGGTACGACGCGCCGTACACCTGCAGCGCCTGCTGGTAGCTGTATTCGCCCGCGCCCGAATTCGGGAACATGCTGCGGAACACTGAGTTGCTCACCGCCAGTTGTTGCGGCACCGTCTCATACAGCCGCAGCGGGTTGTACGCGTAATACAGCCGCATCGGCGCATTGATGATCGGCATAATCACCTGCAACTCCACGCCGTTGGACATGCGCGGCACAAAGTTGGTGTGCGGCACCGTCGCCAGTTGCAGCGGCGAGAACGCGGGCAGCCCGTTAGTCCCGTTCAGCGATATGCCGCCGTAGCAGGCCCCGTTGACAAACGTCGGGCAGCCGTACAGCGGGCTCGCAAGCACCGACGCGCCCGCCACGCTCTGCCGCAACTGCGACTTCTCCAGATCGCCGGTCATCCCGAAATCCGTGAAGAAGTTGAAGCTCACCTGGTTCATGATGGGGATCTGGTACTGCAGGTTGAACGTCGCCTGGGTGTCGCCGCCCACCGACGCCAGCCGGTAGATCGGCAGCGGAATCTGGATGTTCCCCAGGCTCGGATTGGTCGGGTCCCGCGGCACCAGCGTCCCATCCGGGTTGGTCAAGTTGAACTCCACCTTCACCGGCACAAACGTGTACGGCGAGGCCGAGCGGATGTCGAACCCGCGCAGTTCCGTCTCGCCGCCGCCGTAGATCCGGTCCGTCGGCGGCGCCACCTGGTCGCCGAAGCCGTTGATGTGCGCCACCACCAGCCGCATGCCCAGAACGTTGCGTCCATCCCGCCGGAACTTCAACCCCTGGATCGGGTAGTACTGGCGGAAGCTCGCCACCGGCTGGATGTACTTCACGTTGCCGCCCGAGCCCGCCACCGCCGCCGTAATGTTAAAGTCTCTGCCCGAGTGCGCGCCCACCGGCCGGTCCGTGCTGGAGTAGCTGAAGCTCGGCGAGATCACCGACGTCACGATCCCGTTCAACTGGTTCGGCCCTTCCACTCCCGAGCGAAACGCCAGCGACTGAAATACATTCCGCGTATTGTCGTTGAACGTCGTAATCGACTGCCGCGACAGCGCGTACGTCAGCCCCACTCGCGACACTCCGCGCCCCACCCACAGATGCTTCAGCGGCTCGCTGATCGACGCCGTAAACCCAGTGGTCGCCGTGTTGTAGTTGGTCAGCAGCGACTGCTGCGCCGTGGAAATGTTTGCCGCCGTGTTGTTCGCAATCGAATACGCCTTCGCCGGGTTGTAGTCGAACTTCCGGTCGAACACCTCAAAGCCCAGTGAGATCGGTTTGTTCCGCAGATACGGCTCGTTGAACCCCAGGCTCACATTCCGCGAGAGGTCCCCGATATTCGCATTCGCCGACAGCGTCTCTCCCAGCCCCAGAAAGTTGTTGGTCTGGTAGTTCAGCCCCACGAACGTTCCCGACAACCCGCTGATGCCGCCGTTTACCCCGATCGAGTTCTTCCCTTTCTCCTTCACCTTCAGCAGCAGGTCCACCGTCCCGTCGTCCGGATTCTGATGCGTCTCGGTGTCGTCCTCGGTCTTCAGCACGTCGAAGTAGCCCAACTGGTTCAACCGCAGGACGGAGAGGTCCCAGCGCTCCTGGCTGTACACCTGGCCCTCCTCCAGCAGCAACTCGCGCCGGATCACCTTGTCGCGCGTCACCGTGTTGCCGCTAAACTCAATCCGCGACACGATGAACTGCTTGTCCTCATCGATGTCGATGGTCCAGCTGATCGTCTTCTTCGCCTCGTCATAGTGCGGACTCGGCGCAGCCACCACCTTGATGTAGCCGCGGCTGCCATAGGCCTTCTGCAACTCCTTCAGGCCCTTGCGGAAAAGCTCCGCGTTGAAATACTCGCCGTCCTTCTGCGGGAACAGGGTCCGCAGCCCCTTCACATTCCACTCCGCCGTCACCCCGGTGAACGTGATCCCGCCCAGCTTGTAGCGATCGCCCTCGTCCACCGGCAGCATGATGTCGATGCGTTTGCCGGTCGACGGCCGCAAGGTAAACCAGTTCAGCCCGCCCTCGTCGCGCACGTGCGTCTGCGCATCCCCGATCTGCGCCTTCCAGTAGCCGCGCTCCTGGTACGCCTGTTGCACCCGCTGGGTGTCCTCGTCCAGCTTGCTCGCGTCAAACGTCCGCGCAAACAGGTCTTCCAGAATAATCGAGTGTGGAATCCCGATCGGCCGGCTGTTTACCATCGCATTCCGCAGCGTCCGCGCGCTCAGGTTGTAGTTGCCGTCGAAGGCGATCTTCCCCACCTTCACCGTCGGCCCTTCCTTGATCTTGAACGTGATCCCCACCGAGTACGGCGGAATCGTCTTGATCACCGGAATTACGCTCGCAAACTGGTGCCCGTGCTCGCTCAGCAGGTCCTTCAGCACATCTTCGGCCCGCTTTACCCGGGTCTCGTCGAACTGGCTCTCCACCGTCAGCCCGACCTTCGCCTTCTTGAACCGCTCCTGCACGTCCGACAAGGTCACCGAGTTCAGACCGGTGTAATCGATCGACCGGATGGTAGGCTTCTCCCGCACAATCACCACCAGTTGCACGCACTCCGGCGTGTCCACCTTCTCGATGCGCAGGTTCTCAAAGTAGCCCGTGTTCCACAACGAGTTGAAGTCCCGCTCCACCTCCTCAGGATCGTAGGGATCGCCCTGGTGAGAGGTCAGCCGGGCCAAAATGGAGTCCTTGGGAATTCTGCGGTTATTGATCACCTGCGGTTCGCACAGCGCCTGCGAGCCGGCATTTGCCTGAACCGGCGCCGCCGGCGTGTCTTGCAAACCCCCCTGCGCCCACAACACCCGCCCGGGCATCAGCGAAACCGCCACCACCCCGGCCATAACCGCAACCGTGCGAGCAATGCGAGTGCGCACAGACTTGATGTTGCTGCCCAGAAAACTCCCGCTCACTCGCTTTACGGTAAAAATACGCACACCCTCATTGCTGTCCAGGATCTCTCCCCGCCTGCTCCTATGGGGAAAGTTCGATTATATGGGAGCAACACCGCTCCACGCGAGTTTCCCCCCACCCTAAAATCCCCCGCACACCCACGCGGGACAGCGCCAAGCTCCGCCAACCGAACTTCGTCGATAGTTTTTGCTCCAACTCCTTCAGCACCGGTTCGCTTACAACCAGCTCGCACCTGCCACTGAAGAAAACCTCCATGACTGCAAGAGGCTTGCCACCAAAAACCAGACCCGAAACTAAGACGTTTGTGTCGAGGACAACTCGCATTAGGATGCTTTTCGCTCCAATGCTTCATCGCTGCCCCTGGCAGGCTGCCGCTCCCTAGCTCGATCCTCATGAATCAAGCGGTCCACATCTTCTTCCTTGATCCCCAGTTCCCGCGCCCGCTGCTGGCCGTAGGCTTGCAGCTCCCGTAGCACTTGCGTCCCCTCATATCGCCGCAGCGCCTCGCGCACCAACTCACTCATGGTGCGGTTCTCCTTCTTCGCCCGCTTCTTCGCCTGCTTCAACATCGCCTCCGGCAGAGTCACCGATAGCACCTTCGTCGTCCGCATCCTGCCCTCCTCGCACACCGCCATGACTCAATCATACCAAGTATGACTCAGTATGATCCAGAAAATTACGGGCTCGGTTCTGAGCTCGGTTTGATTCGCTTCGTTAAGGGGCACGGCTTCAGCCGTGCCGCAAATAGCCGCAACATCGTTGGGGCTTTAGCCCCTGAGGTCAGCTTCGTTTCAAACTGAGCCGCTACCCGCCCACCCTTACTCCCCCACCACCGGCACCCATCCCCCCAGCACAAACGCCGGATCGCTATACTCTGCGATCGTCTTCGCATCCTGCGCCATCGTCAGTTGCTTCGACACCGGATGCCGCTGGCCAGTGTCGATCGGCTTGCCATCCAGGTCGGTCGAGTTGAACTCCCACAGGTGCGTGTGCGTCGTATCGTCGTCCACCGGCCCCCACCCCGCCGCCGGAATCCCCTTCAGCTTGCAATCAATCAGCACCGCCTCCGCATACGGATAATTCAGCCCATGATTATTCGGCAGCCGCGCCAGCACCGCCGCCACCGGAGGCCGCGCCGGAGCCGCGGGCTGCGCAGCAGCCGCGCCAGTAGCCGGAGCCGCACCAGCCGCCGTCTGTGTCCAGGGCAACGGCCGCGCAATCGCTATAAACGTGCAATCCACAAACACATTCCCATGGTTCGCGTCCGTATTGCGAATCCACATGAACGGCCCAATCGACTGCAGCTCGCAGTGGTTGAAGAACGCCGGCCCAACCCCCAGAATCGTGTCGCCGTCGCCGATAATCCGGCTGTCCGTCAGGTACACCGAGCCGCGCAGGTTCAGCGCATCGCCTGAGCCCTTGATGTTCACATGGCTCACAATGTTCTTCGAGCCGGAGATCAGCAGCCCCTCCGCCTGTCCGTACGCGTAGTTGTTCACCGAAAAATCTTCGAACTCGATCCCCGTCGAGTTATACGCGGAGAACGCGCACCGCCGCGACGGTCCCGGCATCGGCGGATTGAACCCGCTGTTGTTGGCGTAACCGATCTGCACCTTCTCGCGGTCCTCGCCGCGGAAGGTGATATTCGCCTTGTTGCGGAAGAAAATAATCTCCTCATACGTTCCGTTCTTGATGAAGATGGTCACCCGTCCCACAGGATTGTCCGGCACAAAATCGACCGCGCCCTGCACCGTCGAGAAGTCGCCGCTCCCATCCGCCGCCACCACCACCCGCGTCGCATTCGCCGCCGGCCCCGCGGCCTTGGTTGTAAAGGTCCACGCGCGGTCCGTCGTAAAACCGGCAAACGTCCCGCTCGCAGGAGTCAGGACCCCCGCATCCATCTGGACAATGTATTTGTGCTTGTAGTGCAGCACATTGTTATGCGGATAAATCGTCGCCACATTGCCGTGCACAATGATGGGATAAAAGTGGAAGTCCTCCAGCCCGCCAATCGTCGTCAGTTGATAGTTGTGCAGATCGGCCGGCGTCGTCCGCACCGCCGGCGTAGTAGTAGTCGGCGACGGAATCACGCTGGCGTCCGCAACCGGCGGCGGCGCGGGTGCAGCCATAACCCGCCGCGCAGGGTCCGGCCCCGCAGGAATGCTCATGTCGAGCGTATCCGCCAGGCTGTGGTCCGCAGCATCATAGATCCGCACCTGCCCCGACTTGCCAATCACCGGCGCACACGCAAACGTCAGCACCAGGTGCGTGTCCGGATTCACCCCCACCGCCCGGTCCGCCGGAAACCGTGTCACCGCCAGCGGCTGCGCCCCGCCATAAACAGTCGCCCCCAGAACCATCAGCAAAACCGCACAGCTCAGCCGAGCCACAGAGCGCAGTCTCATGGAATCACCTCCAGCGTCATCGCATCGATCACGCGCAGGCAGCCAATATATACCCGTCAAACGGTCGCTGTTAACCACCCAGCTCGCGCGCGCTCACTCCCCGCCTCCGCCAACTGACAACTGACAACTGAGAACTGAGAACTAGCTTCTCCTAACCTCCACCAGCGTCGAATAAAACGTCGCCCCGCCGCCGATATCCGTCACAATCTCGCTGGTCAGCGCATTCACATTGCGCGCATCCCCATTCCCGCCTGTCAGTTTGTTCCAGTTCAGCCGCGCCGCCACCACCCCCTGCGGCACCGCGTCGCCCACCTGCGCCCGCAGCCCAATCCGTCCACGCCCGTTGAACACCTCCACCGCGTCGCCCGTCCGGATCCCGCGCGCCGCCGCATCCGCCGCACACATCTCCAGCAGGCCGGCCGTCTTCGCCTCCATCCGCTGGTGCCGCGGAATATTCGCAAATGTCGAATTCATATAGTTGTCCGACTTCCGCCCCAAAAACTCCAGCGGATACTCCCCACTCCGCGCCGCCGCCCCGCTTCTTGATTCTGTCGGCGCCACAAACACCGGCACCGGTGTCAGCTCGCCCCGCCCGCTCGCCGTCCTGAACCACTCCGCCGTCGAGAACGGCAGCGACTCGCCCGCCGCATTCACCGGCAACGCCAGCGCCACCTGCCCTTCACGCTCCATCCGCTCCCGCGTCACGCCCGCAAACCATGCGCCGTTTGGATCGGTCTCGTCCGTCGTCAGCGCCTGGTCAATCAACTCATCGTCCGTATCCCTGAAGCACGCCTCGGTAAATCCCATCCGCTGCGCCAGTTCGCCGAACAGCCGCACATTGCTCCGCGCCTCGCCCAGCGGCACAATCGCCCGCTCGGACACCTGCGCATAGTAGTGCCCGTACGCCCCCTGCACATCCTTCACCTCCAGAAACGTCGGCGCCGGCAGCACCACATCCGCATAGTCCGTCGTGTCGGTAAAGAACTGTTCATGCACCACCGTAAACAGGTCCGCGCGCATCATCCCGCGCAACACCACATTCTGGTTCGGCGCCACCGCCGCCGGATTCGAGTTATAAACAAACAGCGCCTTCACGGGGCCCCCACGCACGGCAGCTTCATCGCCGTGTGTGAGGCTGACCGCCGGCCCGTCTATTCCCTGTTCCCTGTTCCCTGTTCCCTGTCCCCCCAGCGCCTCCCCCAGCCGGCTCATATTAATAGTCCTTGCTTCTGTTCCCAGCGCACTCTTCTTCATCAACTCCGGCATTTGCAACCTGTCCGAATTGAAAGGAAACGCCCCGCTGGTCGACAACTGCAACCCGCCGCCCTTCCGTTTCCACGAGCCCGTAATCAGCGGCAGCATGGCCACTGCGCGCACCGCCGTCCCGCCGCTCTCGCTCCGCTGAATCCCGTAGTTCAGCCGGATCGCCGCCGGGCCTTTAGAGCCAGCCCCAACTCCATCCCGCCCCGCCATCCCATACTCGAGCGCCAGCGCCACAATCCTCTCCGCCGAAATCCCCGTAACCTCGGCCGCCCGCTCCGGCCTGTGCTCGTCCCGCATCGCATGTTCGCGCAACTCCGCCCCACCCACCGTGCACGCCGCCATATACTCCGCGTCCTCCAGCCCCTCGCGGAAGATCACCTGCATCATCGCCAGCGCCAGCATCGTATCCGTCCCCGGCCGAATCGCCAGGTGCTCGTCTGCAACAGCGGCAGTTCTAGTCCGGTAGGGATCGATCACCACCAGCCGCGCGCCTTTCCTTCGCGCCTCCTCCACAAACGGCCACAGATGAATATTGTTCCCGTGGATATTCGCGCCCCACGCAATCACCAGCCCCGCATGCGCGAAATCTTCCGGCGCCGTCCCCAGCTTCACCCCGTACACCTGCTTCAGCGCCACCCCGCCCGCCTCCGAGCAGATCGTCCGCGCCAGTTGCGACGCGCCCATCCGGTGGAACAGCCGCCGGTCCATCGACCCGAACCCAAGCTGCCCAATCGTCCCCGCGTAGCTGTACGGCAGCACGCTTTCCGGCCCAAACTCTGCCGCAATCGCCGTCAACCTCTCCGCAATCAGCCCCAGCGCCTCGTCCCAGCCAATCCGTTCGAACGCATCCGCCTCGCGCCCTTTCACGCCCCCATAACCCGCCGGCCCCTTCGCCCTTCCCGCCTTCCGCCGCATTGGATACAGCAGTCGTTCCGGCGAGTACACCCGCTCCAAATACTGCGCCACCTTCCCGCACAGAAACCCTTGCGTCACCGGATGCGCCGGATCGCCCTCCACCTTCACCGCCCGCTCTGACCCTGCGACGCCCGTCAGCGATTCCACCGTCACCAGCACGCCGCACGAGTCCGGACAATCATGCGAGCAAACCGCATGCACCACCCTGGTCTCCCGCTCACCCATCCCCATCCCTCAATCTTACCGCCGCCGCAGTCGCTCCCTGACAACTAGCAACCTGCCCCCTACTCCACGTCCGTGGTCGTCACTGCTTCGCCCTGCTTCACATCGATCGTCAACCCCTTCAGGTCCACATTGCGCGCGTGGTCCAGCCGAAATCCGCGCTCCGCCGTGATCTTGCAGTTCTCAAACGTGACGCCCTGGATCGGACTTCCCGGCAGCCCATGGATCGCTCCCACTGACGTCACATCGCCCGCCACATTAATGATCTTGATATTCCGCATCACCGGCAACGGGTTTGATGGCGGCAGGATCGGCGGCACCATCCGCCACTCCATATTCATCTCGAACGCCTGCCGCGTCCCGTGCAGCACAATGTCTTTGTAGGTAATGTTCTCCACTACGCCGCCGCGGCTGGGCTGCGACTTGAACCGGATCGGCGCCCAGTTGCCCCCATCCATCAGGCAGTTCAGCACGGTCACATTCTTTATGCCGCCTGAGGTCTCGCTCCCCATCGCCACTCCGCCCTGCCCAAACGCGAAGTGCGAATTCTCAATCAGGATGTCCTCCGCCGGCCGGTTCACCCGCAACCCTTCGGCGTCCTTGCCGCTCTTGATCGAGATGCAGTCGTCGCCATCCTCCACATACACGTGGTTGATGTGCACATGCTTCGACGAATCAATATCGATCCCATCCGAGCTGGGAATATTGTGCTCGGCCGCGACCGTGACGCCGTCAATCTCCACGTTCTCGCTGTACAGCACAAACAGGCACCACACCGCCTGGTTATGCAGATAAAGGCCCGCAACCCGCACCTCCTTCGAGTCCTGGATCCCGATCAGCCGCGGCCGTCCCCGCCGCTGCGCCGCGGCCACAGCCGGCTTCACCGGCGCCGCTGGCACAGCCGGCGTAAACCCTGATGCCTGCCGCTGGTTCGGATTCTGCTGCACCCACTCGTCGCCTGCCCCATCAATCGTCCCCTCGCCCGAGATCTCCAGCCCGGTTACACTCAGCGCATTCACGAACGACGCCATGCGCGTCTCCTCCGTGCCCTCCCAGCGCGTCTTGATGTCAGGATAATCGTCGGGATTCGTTGTCCCCTTCAGCACGCCGTCCTTCTCCACCAGCAGGTTCACGCCCTGCTTCAGAAAAATCGCACCGCTGCGGAACGTCCCCTTCGGCACCACCACCACGCCGCCCTGCTTCTTCGCCGCGCACTTGTCGATCGCGTCCTGGATCGCCTTGGTATTCACTGTCTTCCCATCGCCCACCGCACCGTAGTCGGTAACCACGTAGCGCTTGGTACGCTTCGGCAGCGTCGCGTAGCTGGCCGCACCCTTCACCCCCATCTGTGCCACAAACCGCGTCGCCGCGTCGGCAATAGCCGGCGATGGCCCTTGCCCCCGCGTCGCAGCAGCTTGAGCAGTTGGCGAAACTTCGACCGGAACGGGGGCCTGTACCGTGGTAGGAGCTTGTGCCGCCGCGCCACCAGCCAGCAAAAAGCATGCCGCCATCAGAATTGCATTGAGATTCATCTCGGGGTCCTTATCTGTTCACAGGGAATGCTACCCACAAGACGTTCCCCGCGCCACTTTAGCCGCCGAGTGCCCCATTCATGACGCTCTCCTTGTCATGGGTGGGGTCGGGCGCCATCACCTCTCCACAAAAGTACCCAACTCCCGATCCTTCTCCGCCTTATCCGCCGCGAACACCTGCCCATGCATCGCGATATAAACCCCCGGCCCCAGCAGCCGGGCCGCCAGCAAGCTCTCTGTCAGATTCTGCAACCCGTCGCTGCCCTCGAACCCCAGCGGCCGCATCGCCCCCGTCAAAATCACCGGCACGTCCAACCCAGGGAACGCCCGCTGAATATAGATACCCGTCTCCGCCATCGTATCCGTCCCATGCGTAATCACAATCGGGCACTTCGCCGGCAGCAGCTCCGCCAGCCGCGCCACCAACTCCGCGCGATCCTCCGCCGTCATCTCCAGCGAGTCCTTGTTCATCACCGGGACTACCTGCACCTCGGTGTCCGGCAGCCGCAGCCGCTCCAGATACTGGCCGATCTTGCTGGCATCGTTCAGCACCGTACCCGCCGATTCCGAGTACCGCTTCTCAATCGTCCCGCCCGTAGTCACCACATAGATAGTCCGCATAATTCAGTTGTTAGTTGCTCGTTGCTAGTTGTTAGTTGCTGGCTGCCAGGTGCTACGTTACCCAAAATCCACTTGGCGGTGCGCTGCTGAGCCCCTTCGAAGCCGCCCCTGCAACACAGCCGATTCAAACTGGGTAAGGATCAGATCAGGATTCGCCGCCCACCATCGGGCTTCCTGGTCTTCATCTTCAAATTCAGGAATCTGGAAATCCTCGTCCTTCATCGCCGACTCCTTACTTACCGCGGAAGAGACGCCGCATTTGCATTTCCAACTAACAACTAACAACCAACAACTGCTCTTACCGCACCGCCGCCATCGCTGCCCGGAACAGCATCTCAAAGTCATTCGCAGCACCGGGATCCTTGGCCAGCACCATCTCCACCGCCCGCAGCGCCGCCGCCCTTGCATACCCCAAATTCACCATCGCGCTCAGCGCATCGTCCGCCACCGGCCCCAGCGCCGACCGCGCCGCCGGAGCACTCACCACCGCCATATCGTCCAGCTTGTCCTTCAGCTCCAGCACCACCCGTTCGGCCGTCTTCTTCCCAATCCCCGGAATCCGCGTCAGCGTAGCATGGTCGCCCGCCCGGATCGCCGTCACCAGCCGGTCGGTATCGATCCCGCTCAGCACTGTAATCGCCAGCTTCGGCCCGATCCCCGAGATGGTCAGCAGCTTCTCGAACAGCTTCTTCTCATTCGGCTCGGCGAAACCGAACAGCGCAATCTGGTCCTCGCGCACGTGGGTGTAGATATGCAGGCGCGCCTCCGCACCCTCCGCCGGCAGCGCGGTAAACGTTGCCACGCTGATGGCAACGTCGTACCCCACTCCGCCGCATTCGATTATGGCCCGGTTCGGCGTCTTCGCCATCAACCGCCCACGCAGGAAAGCAATCATCCCGACGATTGTATCCCGCCTGTCCCTCAAGTTCGCGCGTGGCCCGTCATCCGTTCGGAAGATCGAGAGAAGTCCGCTTTGCAGGATATTCGGGTGGTTTAGAAACTCTGAACCAGGCAATCAGGCTGAGCGGGACCATCAGAAAAATAGAAACGAGATGAGATGTCCAGAGAATATGCGAAATCATCCAGCGTCTGCCCGTGGCATCCACAAAGACGCCACCCGCTGACAAGGGGGCCATCATCAAGAGGTTGCCCAACGCAGTTAGCGCGTAAAACAAGATAGCTGGAAGCCAGTAACTTGCGCGCGCTGGAACGGGCTCTCGCTCTCGCAGATACCACGCGAAGAGTTGATAGAAGACGTATGCGGTCAGCAGCCAGCCGAGGAAGTTGCTGATCGGCACTCCATAGTAGGGGCCGCCATCTCGCCAAACCCAGCCGTGATCGACATCCGCCCAGACTGCTTCCATGGAAAGGTCCCAGGCCGTCATGACCAGGCTGGCAACCAGAGGCATCAGGACGATCCTTCTTCCCGACAGCCGCCTATTCTCGTCGCCCAAAAGCGCCAGGCTAACAACCCACGACAGATACCCCATCCCCACCCACGCCAAAGCCAGCAGCACCGGAAGACCTGAAATCTTCGGCCCCATCAGATCGGTGAATCGGTCATGCCCAAACGGAAAGCCTGTTCGTAAGCTCACGCTTTCAAAAAAGGTCGCAACCCCGAGGCACAAGCCCATGAAGACAAGGATGCCGCGCAAACGGTAGATGCGCGCTCCGTGTATCAACGCGAAAAGAGTGGGCGGAATCACATGGAAGAGGACGATGACCAGGTTGGGCACCCTCCCTGCAAAGAGCTGAAGAATCCTGCCCGTCAGGTACAGCAGCAGCAGCGTCGATAACCAAAGTCGGCTCCGATTCCTCTTCATGACGATTCGCACAGGTGAAGTTTACGTGACCGCAAAGCTGGCCGGAAATCCAAGATTGTAACCAAATCGCAACCTTGTATTAATTCTGCGTTTACGCCGCCGCCGCACACTCGTGATGGTTCGCAATTTCCCCACAATCGAAACTCCGCACTCTGCACCCTGAAGGGAATCCCGCATGACTCTGCTCTCGCACCGTCTCGCTCGCCTCGCCCTCTGCGCCGCGCTCGCATTGCCCGCCATCGCAACCCTCACCAGCGCGCCGCTCCACGCCCAATCCAGCGCCTCCATCACCGGCTCTGTGCTCGATCCCCGCGGCGTGCCGCTCCCCGGCGCGGCCGTCTCCCTCCGCAGCGATTCCGGCGCCACCCAGAAGACCACCTCCGACGCCCAGGGCAAGTACGCTTTCGCCAACCTCGCCGCCGGCAAGTACACCATTCAGGTCGACGCCTCTGGCTTCGCCACCGCCCAGACCCCCGTGCAGATCGCCGCCGGCCAGCCCACCGACGTCCCGGTCAAGCTCGCCCTCGGCAACGTCTCCGAGGAGATCACCGTCGAGGCCAGCGAAGCCAACTCCGTCGCCGGCGAGCTCGCGCCCATGGACGCACTGCTGGCCGAAACCTCCGCCCGCACCGAGATCACCCAGTCCATGATCTCCAACTTCATGTCCCCCGTCGCCGACTACGGCGAAGCCGTGCAGATGGCTCCCAGCACCTTCACCCTCTCCTCCGACGGCGTCGGCCTCGGCCAGTCCAAAACCTACTTCCGCGGCTTCCCCGACGGCGACTACGACATCGACTTCGACGGCATCCCCTTCTACGACACCAACTCGCCCACCCACCACTCCTGGGCCTTCTTCCCCACCCAGTGGCTCGGCGGCATCGACTTCGACCGCTCTCCCGGCACTGCTTCCACCATCGGACCCACCCCCTTCGGCGGCTCCATCCACCTGCTCTCCAAGGGCTTTGACCCCGTCCAGGACATCCGCGGCGAGTTCTCCTACGGCTCGTACAACACCTTCCTCTACGATGGCCAGTACGACTCCGGATCCTTCGGCCCCGGCAAAAAGTTCAACGTCATGGTCGACGTCCACCACTTGCAGTCCAACGGCTACCAGACCTTCAACTACCAGACCTACAACGCCGGCGACATCCAGGTGCAGTACAAGCTCTCCGACCACACCACCCTCACCGGCTTTTCCGGCGTCATCTGGGTCGACGCCAACACTCCCAACATCAACGCCACCCGCTGCCAGATGTACGGCGCCAACCCAACCCTCGCGGCCACGTCATCTGTCTACGCCAGTCTCTACTGCACCACCACAAATACAGCCACAGGCACTCCGCTTCCCTACGCCGGATCGGGCATCAATTTCCTGCTGGTCAACAACGCTGACCCGCTGAACTACTTCGACAACCAGTACAACTACTACCACGTCCCCACCGACTTCGAGTACGTCGGCGTCCATAGCGAGTGGGGCAAGGGTTGGACCCTCGACATCAAGCCCTACACCTACAACTACGACAACTCCGAGAAGTATTCGAACGCCGTCCTGCTCTCCGACACCGCGCCCGTCGGCACCACCGACCCCAACCTTCCCGGTCTCATGATCACGGCACCCGGCAGCAGCTCCAGCACCACCAACCCTCTTTGCAACCAGCAGTTCACCAAAAAGGGAGTCACCGCCGAACCCTGCGGCGTGGACAAGTACAACAGCTATCGCAAGTACGGCGAGACCTCAACCCTCAGCCAGGTCTCCCACGCCGGCATCTTCCGCGCCGGCGTCTGGTACGAGTGGGCCAACACCAATCGCCACCAGTACCCCTCCGACCCGCTTAACCACTGGGCCGACCAGAACCTGCCCAACTTCGCCGAGAAGTTCGTCACCAACTCCTACCAGCCTTACGCCGAGTTCCAGTGGAACGCCCTGCCCAAACTCCAGATCACTCCCGGCATCAAGTGGGCCTACTACACCATCGGCACCCAGCAGTTCGCTGACGACGGCAAGACCATCGGCTGCCTGGTCGCTGGTTGCGTCTACACCTACAACACCCAGACCAACATCAATCCCCAGGCCTTCGTCGCCAACCAGGGCAGCTACCTCGCCACTCTGCCCTCGCTCAATCTCAACTACCGCATCCAGCCCAACTGGTCGGTCTTCGCCCAGGCCGCGCAGGGCAGCATCGTCCCGCCTTCCAGCGTCTTCGACTTCAACCAGAGCAGCAGCGGCACCATTGCTCCTCAGGTGCAGTTGCCCAAGCAGCAGAAGAACACCACCTACGAAGCCGGCACCGTGCTCAAGCTCAAGAACGTCACCTTCGACGCCGACTACTTCCACATCCACTTCGACAACAGCTACTCCTGCATCGCCACCACCTCCTCAGGCGACGACAACTCCTGCTACGCGCAGCCCAGTTCCGTCACCCAGGGACTTGAGGCCGAGAGCAACATCAATCTCTCCCACGGCCTCGGCCTCTACCTCAACGGCAGTCTCAACAAGGCCGTCTACGAGGGCACGCTCGCGACCACCTGCACCGGCTCAAGCGCTGCCTGCGCTGCCGCCGGCCCCTACATCGAAACCGTGCCTCCCGACATCTACGTCCAGCAAACCCCCACCGATATGGAGACCGCGGGCGTCACCTACCAGCACCGCTCCTTCGACCTCGGCTTCTTCAACAAACGCATCGGCACCTATTACATCGATAACGGCGCCTACCACAACCAGGCCACCATCGCGCCCTTCGACTTCGCCAATCTCTACCTCAACTACACCATCCGCTCGGGCGGCCGCTTCGACCAGACCAAGCTCCGCCTCAGCTTCAACAACCTCTTCAACTCCAGCGCCATCACCGGCGACACCATCGCCGGCACCGCCACCCCGCAGGTCATCACCGAAAACGGCACCACCTACACGGACGCCTTCAACACCACCGGTCCAACCCCCATCAACGGCGGCGACAACATCACCGTCATGTCCGCCCGCAGCATCACCCTCTCCGTCATCTTCGGCTTCTCCCCCAAACGCTAGAAGAAAGTTGTTAGTTCCCGGGTGCCCCATGATCAACGAGCAGTCTCACCGCTCGTTTATCGTGGGGTTACTCTCTATCCCGCCCCGGGTGTGTACCACCAACCCGGGTGCCCCATGATCAACGAGCAGTCTCACCGCTCGTTTATCGTGGGGTTACTCGCTACCCCGCCCCGGGTGTGTACCACCAACCCGGGTGCCCCATTCATGACAGCTTCACCGTCATGAGTGGGATTGATAGTGTCATCTCGACCGAAGCGAAGCACAGCGGAGAGACCCCCGCATTGCCGTTCCGCCGAGCGACAGCTCGGCCCCGGAGGGAGCAGGGGCCTCGTAGCCTAGGGCTTTAGCCGCGGGTCTGCCCCTGAATCAAGCACGGAAGAGAAAAGGGCTTCAGCCCCGGGCCTTCCCACCCTTTGCCCGCTTCGAAGCAGACGACCGGGAAACTACGCGTTATAGTTGCATCGACCTCGCCTCCGGGTCGGCCACGCCATGAAGAGCAGGGAACTTCCCGTCAAACTAAGTCGCATCATCCTTCTTTTCGGTATCGTTAGCGCCAGCATCATCGCATTCGCGATCCTCGCCGTCGCCTTCCTGCTGCTCCTTCCCACCGCCGACGCCATCGGCTGGCACCTCCGCCACGGAAACAACGTAGCCTTCGCCGGCCACACCTTCCAACTCCCACTCATGTGGACCGGAACTCCCGAACCCTATTGGAAATCTCTCGAGATCGAGCGAGCCTATGGCGGCGGTTACATCGGACTCACCGCAACCGGCGAGATGCTCGACCCCGCCGCTGCCCGCGCCTGGCAAGCGGGAAGAATCGCCGACTTCAACAAGTTCGAAAAAGGTTCGTCAGAGACGAAGTCCGGCCGCATTCTTCACGGCGGAAGCTTCGAGTTCGTCTGCGTCAGCACTTCGTACGAATTTCCCGGCCTCGGAGGCAATCTGGATTGCCGCATCTCCAACACCGACCTGACGGCGCTCATCTTCACCACCGCAAAACATCAAAACGAGCTGCAGTCCATCCTCGACTCCAGCCAGTAGTAGCGCTGACTCGCTGACTCGCTGACCTGCTGACCCGCTTCCCCTAGAACGTCAGACTCAGCGACATCTGCACCTGCCGCGGGCTCCCGATCGTATGCGTAACGATCCCCAGGCTGATCGGGCAGCTATAGAAGCTGTTCGGCACCGTGCCCACGCCCTGCGCGTTGCAAGTCCCCGGCAGCACCGGAGTCCCCGCTGCCGGCGTAGGGCTATACAGCGCGTTCTGCGCCACCTCGTTGCCGGGAATATCGAAGCTCGTAGTATTCGTCAGGTTGTACACGTCGAACGTGTACTTCAGCGAGTACCGGTCGCTCAGGTTCGTCATCTTCACCAGCGACGCGTCTGCCCGCTTCTGGAACACCTGCCGGAAGATATTCCGCTGCCGGCTGGTAAAGCCCGTCTCATACGGATCGTTCGCCGGGATCGCCCCGCCGAAGCTCCCATTGGGCCCAGCCGTAAGCACCGGCAGCGTGAAGCACGAGAGCTTCAGCGCCGTGTAATTCGGGTTCACCCCAACGAATGCGCCCGAGTGTCCGGTCAGCGCGTTCTTCGGCGTGCAGCCCTGCGCCAACGGCACAATCGGGTTGGTGATCCCGTCCGACGTGCTGTAGTAGATGCTGCCCACCGCGCCTGAGAAGTCGATCACGCTGTACGGCTGCCCGCTCTGCAGCACCGTCAGCCCCACCAGCGACCAGCCATCCGCCGCATAGCCCTCCAGGCTGTGTTTGTTGGCCACCACATCCGGCGCCTTGAACACGTAATTGAAATTGATCACGTGCGTCCGGTCGAAGTCGGCCGACGCATACCCGTCCCGCAGGTTCAGCGGGTTGTTGCCGTTGTAGAACAGTCCCAGCCCGCTCTGCTCGTCCAGTGCGTGCGAGTAGGTATAGCTGAAGCCCACTGACACGCCGTGGCTCATGCGCTTGTCCACATGCGCGGTCAGAGCGTTATAGGTATCGATACCCGCCGCCTTGTAGTCGATCGACTCTGCCGCATAGCCCAGGTACGGCACCCGGTGGTCCACATTGCCGTTCTCGTAGTCGAAGTCGTAGGGCTGGCCGTTAGGCAGATTCACGCCTTGCACCACATAGCCGTAGCTGTAAATCTCGCCGTTGATCGGATGGCTGGCGTTGGCAATGTTCGGCTGGTTGAACGGCACCGGAATCACCTGGTGCCGGCCCAGGTTGCCCGTGTATCCCAGCTCGATCGCCAGGTCGTTGCGCGGCTGCCACTGCACGTCCAGCGTGAAATTGTACGTATATGGCAGCTTGTTCCTGCGGTCATACACCCCCAGAGAGATCGGCTTCCCGCCCTGGTTGATTGACGCCAGGTTGGGCAGATAGTTGCTCAGGTCGGACGACTTCGGATTGCTCGGCGGGGCCAGCAGCGACGTCCCGTACGGATTCGCCAGGTTGCCCTCCGCCGCCGCCGCCGGGGTGTTGCCCTGGTCGCCGCCGCCGCAGGTCGGCAGAAAGTACTCATACAGGAACGTCACCGCGCAGCTCGAGTCGTTCACAAACGGCAGCGACTGGTTTACTCCGAACGGCCCGCCCGTCACCGTTCCGATCGCGTACCCCGGAGAGAAGTAGCTGAACAGCTCGCCCCGGTCGTAGTACATGCCGAACCCCGTCCGCACCACCACCTTCGAGTTGAACATCGCCGGCTGCCACGCCGCTCCCACCCGCGGCGCAATCCCCCACTGCCGCCCGGTCAGCGTCGTCGGGCTCACCCCCCCCGTCGGGTTGCTGTTGTTGCCTGCGATCACCAGTCCGTTGGTCGCCGGTATATTGCCCGGTGTCTCGCTCGGGCTCGGCGTGTAGCAATACGCGGTCTTGGTCGAGCACGGAGTGCTGAAATCGAAGTTGAAGATCCGCCCGTACTTCTCCGTCAGTCCACCATCCCAGTCATACCGCACTCCAGCCGTCAGGCTCAGCGTCGGCGTCACCTGGAACTTGTCCTGCACATAGCTCCCCACCTGGTTCGTGCGGTAGTAGCGGCTGGCGTTGCCCTGCAGGAACGAGGACACATAGAACCCGCTCGCGCTGCTGCCCGGCGTCACGTAGCCTTGCGCGAACGCGCTCAGGTCGCTGGTCGCGATCGACCCCGTTCCCGGCCGCTTGTCGATCGTGTTCAGTTGCGTATAGCCGTAGCTCATCCCAAAGCTCACCGTGTGCTTGCCCAGCGTCCAGATTGCGTCCCCCGACGGCTGGATCCGGTTCTCGAACGCGCCCGTGTTGCTCGATTGCCCCTCCGCGTTCGGCCCGATGTTCAGAATGCTGTTGGTCGCCAGAAAACCCGCGTTCACCGCCGCCAGGCCATACACGTTGAAGATCGACACCCCAGGAAAGTACTTCGACCCAAACATGTTGAAACATGGATTCGCGCAGCCCGGAACGTTCGCCGGCCCCCATGGCTGCTCGTTGTCCGCCCACGTCTTCTCCCGCAGAATGCCAACGTTCTCCGTCGTGCTCAGGTTCGGCTTGATCTGAAACGTGTTGTTGATCGCCGCCACCTGCGAGCCCGAGTCCAGGTGCTCGGTAAACCCGGGCACGCTCGAAAACGCGTACGGCGCCAGCGTCGGATCGTGCTGGTAGTAGTACTTCAGAGCCACCGTGTCCTTGGCCGTCGCGTTCCAGTCCAGGTCGGCCACCCCAACGTCCGCATGGAACCGCCCCGTCCCCGGCAGGATCGCATCGTAGCCATGCTGCGGCGACAGGTAGCCCGACTCCGTGTCGTTCGGGATCAGCCATTTCCCCGGCTCGCCCGGCAGCGCAGGAATATTCAGCAGCGCCAGCGCCGTCGGGTTCATGTCCGACCCAGCCAGGTCATACCCCAGGAAATACGAGCTGTCGAACTGCTGGTTCACGATGTTCGCAAACCCGCTCGCCGTCCGGTTGGTGTCGCTCAACCCCACCGGCACATCCACAAACGAGTCCCCAATCTCCTGGTCCGATACATGCAGATGCTGGTACGCCACAAACCCGAACAGCTTGTCCTTGATCAGCGGCCCGCCCACCGTGCCGCCCACCAGGTACCGGTGCAGCTCCGGGTTCTTCAGGTAACTCGGCATCGCCGGGTCGCTATTGAAGAAGAATGGGTCCGCATTGATCCAGTTCGTCCCCCGCCGCCCGTACAAACTGCCGTGCAGCGTGTTCGTCCCCGACGCCGTGCTCAGATCGATGTGCGCCCCCGACGTCGACCCCTGCTGCGCGTCGTACATCGACGCGTTCACCCGCACCTCTTCCACCATCTCCGGTGCCGGCGTCGGGATCGCATTGCCGATCGACAGATACACCGAAGCCGTCGACGAAATCACTCCGCCCCCGCCCAGGCTGGTCGAAACCCCCGTCGAGTTGATCACCCGCGCCGACCCCACGTCGCTGGTGCTCTTCCCGTTGAACAGGCTGCTCCCGTCCACGCCATTCAAACTGAAGCTATTCGACGTGTCCCGCTGCCCGTTCGCCCAGATTGGCGGATTGCCCATACCCGCGTTCACTCCCGAGCCCGGCGCAAGTTCCGCGTCCACCCCCGGCGACAGGATCGCCGTCCCCAGTGGCGATCCGGTAGGCAGCGGGATCGATTCAATCTGCGCCTTGTCCAGCACGTACCCGTTGGTCGTATCCACCGCGTTCAGCAGCGGCACCGCGGTCACCGTCACCGACTGGGTCACCGCCCCCACCGTCAGCGTCATATTCACCGTCGCCGTGCGTCCCGCCTCCACCGCGATCGACGGAACCACCTGCTTCTCGAACCCCTCGTGCGTCACCGTCAGCGTGTAATGCCCCGCCGGCAGGTTGGCGAACGCGTAATACCCGTTCGAGCCCGAGGCCTGGCTCCGCTTCAGACCGGTCTCACCCGCCACCGCCTCCAGGTTCGCGCCCGCCAGGATGCTACCCTGCGAGTCCGTCACCACCCCGGTAATGCCGCCCGTCGTCTGCTGCGCCCGCACGCTGAACGCAAACAGAATCATGAAACCCATGAACACAATGCTTACGAGAGAGCGGAGGATACACGGCTGCCTGGACATATACGTCTCCTGTGGAAACTTACGTTGCCGTCGGAAATGCCGACTCTTGCCGCAGGTCTGGGCTGCAGTTTGCTGGATGGTTTCTTTGTAACAGGATCGAAATGAAGATTCGATAAAGAAATCCGCCCGAAGTGCAACAAAAATAGGGCGCTCACACAAACTTAAGCCCGCCACCCGACCCAATCCGGGTGCCCCATGATCAACGAGCAGTCTCTCCGCTCCTTTATCGTGGGGTTACTCTCTATCCCGAATCTGTGCCACCCGTCCGGGTGCCCAATCCCAGTTCTTTTCGCCCCGGGACGGTAGAATGCAAGCCAATCTGAAAAGAGGCGCAGCTATGTTCTCCGATCGCTCCGGTCTCCCGGCCCCCCAGATCTTCGTCGCCATCCTCATCCTCAGCCTATCCACCGCCGCCCAGCAGCCTCCGGCCGCGACTCCCTCCGGTCCCCAGATCGCAGGCTGCCCCGTCTTCCCCGCGGACAACATCTGGAACGCTCCCATCGACAAACTCCCCATCGATCCCCGTTCGCAGGCGTACATCGCCAGCATCGGCGCCGATGTCGGCCTGCACCCCGACTTCGCCTCCGATCCCGGCAGCGGAATCCCCTTCACCCTCACCGACTCGCACGTCAAGCCCGCCAAAATCACCTTCGACTACGACTCCGAAAGCGATCCCGGAGCCTATCCCATCCCGCCCAACCCCAGGATCGAAGGAGGCCCCAGCGCCCCCCAGGACAGCGATCACCATATCCTCCTCATCGAAACGGACCGCTGCATGCTCATGGAACTCTGGGGCGCGAGGCGCGTGTCCGACACCGCCTGGACGGCCGGCTCCGGCATCAGGATGGACCTCAACAGTAACAAGCTCCGCCCCAACGGCGAGACTTCAGCCGACGCCGCGGGCCTGCCCGTCTTCCCCGGCCTCGTTCGCTACGACGAAGTCGCCGCCGGCGAAATTCGCCACGCCCTCCGCTTCACCGCCCTCAAGACTCTCAATGGTCACATCTGGCCCGCCCGTCACGACGCTTCCCATATTAATGACCGCAGATTCCCGCCCCTGGGCGTCCGCTTCCGCCTGCGCGCCGACTTCGACATCTCCGGCTTCTCCAAAACCAACCAGGTCATCCTCACCGCCCTCAAACGCTACGGCATGTTCCTCGCCGACAACGGATCTAACTGGTTCCTCTCCGGCGTGCCCGACCCCCGCTGGGACGACGACGACCTCCACAAACTCAACAGAGTTAAAGGCAGCGACTTCGAAGCCGTAAACGAAACCAGCCTCATGGCGAACTTTGACTCAGCCCGCGTCAAACCCCCCGCCAACAAATAACCCCCCGCCGGGTGCCCCCAATCCGGGTGCCCCATGATCAACGAGCAGTCTCTCCGCTCGTTTATCGTGGGGTTACTCTCTATCCCGCCCCAGGTGTGCCACCAACGCAGGTTCCCCATCCTTTTCACCTTGTCATTCTGAGCGCAGCGAACGGGGCCCCCGGCCAACTCGCTGGCTGGGGCAGGAAGAACCCCCGTATTTGCTCTTCCGCCGAGCGCAAGCTCGGCCCCGGATCAGCAGCGGGGCTTCAGAGGGCGCTGAAAAACTCCGTTTCGTTAAGGGCACGGATTCATCCGTGCCGTAAACGCCGCAGAATAAATAGGGCTGGTAGCCCGAGGCTTCAGCCTCGGGTCTCCCCTGAGGTCCGCTTTTCCGCCGAGCGCAAGCTCGGCCCCGGAGGGAGCAGGGGCCTCGTAGCCTAGGGCTTTAGCCGTGGGTCTGCCCCTGAATCAAAGCGCGCGAAGAAAGGGCTTCAGCCCCAGGCCTTCTCTCCAACCCGCCCTATTTCCCCGCCGCCATATCCAGGTCCATATTCAGTCCCAGCACATTCACCCGCGGCTCGCCCAGCAGTCCAAACTGCCGCGGCGTCACGTGCGCCGTCACCAGCGCCCGCACCGCATCCTCGCTCATGTGCCGTTCCGCCGCCACTCGCGCCACCTGGTAGTACGCTGCCGCCGGCGAAATGTCCGGGTCCAGCCCCGACCCCGACGCCGTCGCCAGGTCGATCGGCACCGGCCCCTCGGTCCCCTTGGGATTCAGAGTCGCCACTGTCCCCGCAACCCGCGTCACGAGCGCTGCATTGGTCGGCGCGTAATTCGACCCACCCGAGTTCGACGCATCGTACCCGTTGCCCGACCCGGCCGCCGACTGCCGCGACCAGAAATATCCCGGCCCGTCGAACGCCTGTCCGATCAGCCGCGACCCCACCAGCGTCCCGTCGGCGCCGTAGATCAGGCTCCCATCCGCCTGCTTCGGAAACAGCACATGCGCCAGCCCCGTCACCGCCAGCGGATACCCGATCCCCAGCACCACCGCCGTAATCAGCGTGTACAGCACCGACGTCACAATATGTTTCTTCATCGCTACTCCCTGTTCCCTGAACCCTGTTCCCTGCCTTAGACCAGATGCACCGCCGCAATGAACATATCGATCGCCTTGATCCCGATAAACGGCGCCACAATCCCGCCCAGCCCATAGATCCACAAATTCCGCCGCAGCAGCGCCGCCGCCGACATCGGCGTGTACTGCACACCCTTCAGCGCCAGCGGAATCAGCGCCACGATAATCAGCGCGTTGAAGATCACCGCCGACAGAATCGCCGACTCCGGCGACTTCAGGTGCATAATGTTGATCGCCGCCATCACCGGAAACACCCCGGCAAACATCGCCGGAATAATCGCAAAGTACTTCGCCACGTCGTTCGCAATCGAGAACGTCGTCAGCGCCCCGCGCGTCATCAGCAACTGCTTCCCAATCCCCACAATCTCGATCAGCTTGGTCGGGTTCGAGTCCAGGTCGACCATATTGCCCGCCTCTTTCGCCGCCTGGGTGCCGCTGTTCATCGCCACGCCCACGTCGGCCTGCGCCAGCGCTGGAGCGTCGTTGGTCCCGTCGCCGGTCATCGCCACCAGCTTGCCCTGCGCCTGTTCGCGCTTGATCAGGTCCATCTTGTCCTTGGGCTTCGCCTCGGCCAGAAAGTCGTCCACGCCTGCCTCGCGCGCAATCGCCGCAGCGGTCAGCGGATTGTCGCCGGTAATCATGATGGTCTTAATGCCCATCGCCCGCAGTTGGTCGAAGCGCTCCCGCATCCCGCCCTTCACAATGTCCTTCAGGTGGATCACGCCCAGCGCGCGCCCATTCTCCGCCACCACCAGCGGCGTGCCTCCGCTGCGCGCCACCTGGTCCACCTTGGCGCGCACCTCGTCCGGCAGGCCAACCCCCGACCCATTCTCCTTCAGGTATTTGTCAATCGCGTCCGCCGCGCCCTTGCGAATGCTCCGGCCCTCCAGGTCGATGCCGCTCATCCGCGTCACCGCGCTGAACGGGATGTACTCCACCTTCAGGTGCGCCAGTTCGCGCCCGCGCAGGCCGTACTGCTCCTTCGCCAGCACCACAATCGACCGTCCCTCCGGCGTCTCGTCCGGCAGGCTCGACAACTGCGCCGCATCGGCCAGCTCTTCGCTGCTCACGCCCGCCGCCGCCAGGAACTCCGACGCCTGCCGGTTGCCCAGCGTAATCGTTCCCGTCTTGTCCAGCAGCAGCGTGTTCACGTCGCCCGCCGCTTCCACCGCGCGTCCGCTCACCGCCAGCACATTGTGCTGGACAAGTCTATCCATGCCCGCAATTCCAATCGCCGACAGCAGCCCGCCAATGGTCGTCGGGATCAGGCACACCAGCAGCGAGATCAGCACAAACGCCGTCTGCGGCGCATGCGAATAAACCGCAAATGGCTCCAGCGTCACCACCGCCAGCAGAAAGATAATTGTCAGCCCCGCCAGCAATATATTCAGCGCAATCTCATTCGGAGTCTTCTGCCGCTCTGCGCCTTCCACCAGCGCGATCATGCGGTCCAGAAACGTCTCGCCCGGGTTCGCCGTAATCTTCACCACGATCACGTCGCTCAGCACCCGCGTCCCGCCCGTCACTGCGCTGCGGTCGCCGCCTGCCTCGCGAATCACCGGCGCGCTCTCGCCCGTAATCGCACTCTCGTCCACCGACGCGACGCCTTCAATCACCTCGCCGTCGCCGGGAATCATCACGCCCGCCACCACGCGCACCTTGTCGCCCACGCGCAGATGCGAGCTCGCAATTTCTTCCGTCGTCCCGTCAGCCTTCAGCCGGTACGCCGTGGTCTCGCTCTTCGCCTTGCGCAGCGCGTCCGCCTGCGCCTTGCCGCGTCCCTCCGCCATCGCCTCCGCGAAGTTCGCAAACAGCACCGTGAACCACAGCCACAGCGTGATCTGCAGGTTGAACCCAAACTCCCCGCCCCGCTTGAACAGCAGCACGGTGGTCACCACGCTGCCCACCTCCACCACAAACATCACGGGGTTCTTCATCATCAGCATCGGATTCAGCTTCTTCAGCGAATCCACTGCCGCCCGGCGCACAATCGCCCCATCGAACAAGCTCTTCTTCTTCGCCGTCCCCGTATGCACTGCACTCATCAAACTCTCCTGGCCTTTCGCTTCTCGCCCGTCAGTCTTTCCGCTTCCCGCACGTCATTCTGACTCGCAGAGTCAGAATCTCCGTATTTGCTTCTAGGTAAGCCAAGCCTTCAGGCTTGGCCCTCCCAGGCCCACAAAGAAAGCGGGCTTTAGCCCCTGGGGTATGCCTTCGTCTTGCACTTTCCCTCGAACCTCGAACCTGCCCCTCAAAAACTCGTCCCCGCCCGCATCAGCAGATGCTCCAAAATCGGCCCCAAGCTCAGCGCCGGGAAGAACGTCAGCGCGCCCACAATCAGAATCACGCCCACCAGCAGCAGCGCAAACAGCGTGTTGTTCACCGGGAACGTGCCCACACTTGGCGGCGCTATCTTCTTCGTCGCCAGGTTGCCCGCCACCGCCAACATCGGCACAATCATCAGGAACCGCCCGCCCAGCATCGCGATTCCCTGCGTAACCAGGTACCAGTGCGTATCCGCATTCAGTCCCGCAAACGCCGATCCGTTGTTCCCAACCGCCGACGTGTACGCATACAGAATCTGCGACAGCCCATGCGGCCCGTGGTTCGACAAACTCGACAGCCCCGTCGGCAGCAGCACGCTCGCCGCCGCAAATCCCAGAATGATCAGCGGAAATATCAGCAGGTAGAGCATCGACAACTGCACGTCGTATGCCTCGATCTTCTTGCCCAGATACTCCGGCGTCCGGCCCACCATCAACCCCGCAATGAACACCGACACCACCACGAAGATCAGCATTCCGTACATGCCCGCGCCCACTCCGCCAACCACGATCTCGCCCATCATGATGTCCGCCAGCGGCACCATCCCGCCCAGCGGCATAAACGAGTCGTGCATCGAGTTCACCGCGCCGCAGCTCGCGTCCGTCGTAATCGTCGCAAACAGCGCCGAGTTCGCGATCCCGAACCGCACCTCCTTGCCTTCCATGTTCCCGCCGGGGCTCAGCGATTGTCCCGGTCCCGCCTGTACCACGTGCTGGTCCACGCCCTTCAGCAGCGGGTTCGGCTGCGACTCCGCCCAGTAGCACGTCGCCACGCCGCAAAACCACAGGATCGACATCGCCGCAAACACCGCCCAGCCGTGCCCTTTCGACCCCGTCATCTTGCCCAGCGTCACGCACAGCCCCGCCGGAATCACGAAGATCGAAAACATCTCCATCAGGTTCGTCAGTGGAGTCGGGTTCTCAAATGGATGCGACGAATTCGCATTCGTAAACCCGCCGCCGTTCGTCCCCAGCATCTTGATCGCTTCCTGGCTGGCCAGCGGCCCCTGCGCAATCGTCTGGGTTGTAACCGTCGTGGTTACAGGCTTTCCATCTGTGCCGGTGGTAGTTACATTCTGCTTCTCCACCAGGGTCGCGGTGTCGTACGGCTTGAAATTCTGGATCGCGCCCTGGCTCACCAGCGCCAGCGCATACACCAGGCAGATCGGAACCAGCACCCACAGCGTCCCCCGGGTCAGGTCCACCCAGAAATTCCCCAGCGTCTTCGCCTCCCTCCGCGATATCCCGCGGATAAACGCGATCGCCAGCGCCATGCCCACCGCCGCCGACCAGAAGTTGTGCGTCGCCAGCCCGAACATCTGGGTCAGGTAGCTCATCGTCTGTTCCGGCACGTAGGCCTGCCAGTTGGTGTTGGTCGTAAACGAGCCCGCCGTGCTCCACGCCAGGTATGGTTCCACCGCGGCCAGGTGCTGCGGGTTCCACAGCGGAATTGCATGCTGCAGCCGCTCCACACCATAGGTCAGCAGCAGGGTCGCGCAACTGAACACCAGCATGGCCACCCCGTACTCCGTCCAGCGCATCTCCACATCCGGGTCCACGCCGGTCATCTTGTACAGCAGCCGCTCCACCGGAACCAGCACCGGGTCCAGCCAGGTCTTCTTGCGCTCATATACCCGCGCCATGTACAGCCCCATCGGCTTAGCCGAAAGCAGCAGCAACACGAAGTAGACCGCAATCTGCAGCCAGCCATTCGAAGTCATCAGAATTTCTCCGGGCACAACAGCGCAAACACCAGGTAGACCAGCAAGCCGGCCGTCAGCAGCAGCAGCAGAACATTCTCAAGCATGGCCATCCCCACCCTTCGTCAGCTTCTGGCAGCCGTGAACGTACAGCACCGCAACCAGAAAAAAAACGATTGAAGCCGCAAGAAACGCGATGTCGCTCATGCACTCTCCTTGAGATCGCTCAAGTGGAATCTCAGGGCCGGCGGTCGTTGCCGGCACGGGCCCTGAGTCTGCTTTGGGTCCCAAACGCGCACACCAGCAGGCGCGCCAGGATCACTACACCCAAGTCTGTCAGCCCCCGTTGTAGAAAGTCAGTAGGAAGAACATAAAGATTTTGTAAAGAACCTTAACACCCGCGCGTGCCCCATCTTCACCAACCCAGGTGCCCCATCTTCGGCGCAGTCCCATCGCGCCTAAGGTGGGGTTACTACTCCACAACCCGCAACTGAGAACTGACAACTAACAACTGACAACTGACAACTAAAACCCTACTCCGCCCTAACCGCCTCATCCCCTCCCGGACTCAGCCGATACCCCACCCACGGCTCGCTCAGAATGTAGCGTGGCTCGCCTTTTCCCGCATCCGGCTCGATCTTCTTCCGCAACTGCGCCACCAGCACCCGCAGATACTCCGGCTGGTCGATCCCCGACACGCCCCACACCGCGCGCAGCAGCGTCTTGTGGGTCAGCACCCGGTCCGCATTCCGCGCAAAGTAAACCATCAGGTCGAACTCTTTCGGCGTCAGGTGAACCTCCTCGTCGCGCACCATCACCTGGTGCCGTTCCAGATCGATGCGGAAGTCCCCCAGCTCGATCATGGTCTCTTCCGCCGGTCCGGCTGCCGCCGCCAGCCGCCGCATCTGCACGCGCACCCGCGCCAGCAGCTCCTGAATGCTGAACGGCTTCGTAATATAGTCGTCCGCGCCCTCGTCCAGCGCCTCCACTTTGGAAGCGTCGTTCCCGCGCACGCTCAGCACAATCACCGGCACCTTCGACCGCTCGCGGATCTCCCGCGTCAGCTCGATCCCGTTCATCCCTGGCATCGCCAGGTCGGTAATCACCAACTCCGGCTGCGCCTTCATGAACTGCGCCAGCGCCTCCGCACCGTCATGCGCCACCGTCACCTCATGCCCGTTGCTCTGCAGCGAAGTGCGCAACACCCGCGTAATCTGCGGCTCGTCATCCACAACCAGAATCTGCATCGCTTACCAGCTTCCCAACTTCTACCACTCACCTACGCCCTTGGCGCCGTCATTCTGGCGCAGCCAGAATCTCCGTATTTGTCTTTCCAACTAACAACTAACAACCAACAACTTACAACTGCCTCACTTCGCTATCTGCGTCACAATATGAACATCCACATGCGGCGCATTCCGCATAAACTGTCCCAGCGCATGATAGTACAAGTACGCCTTCCAACCCTTCACCGCGCTCCGCCCAAAGATCACCTGCGTAATCCGGTTCTTTGAGATATAGTCTGCCGTGGCCGTAGGCACGCTCCGCCCCTGCAGCCGCACCACCCGCGCCCCCACATTCTCCGCAAACAAAATATTGCCTTCCAGCGAGCGCCGCCGCCCCTCGGGAATGTCCGCGTCCAGCTCCACGTACAGCACGTAGAACTCGCCGCTCATCGCCTCCGCCATCCGCGCCCCGCGCGCAATCAGGTCCCGCGACTCCGGGTTCGCGCTGATGCACACCGCGATCCGTTCCGCAATCTGCCAGTGTCCGCTCAGCTTCTTCCGCTGCACGTAGTCGTCCAGCGTCCTGTCCACCGCGCGAGTCACCCGTTGCAGCGCCATCTCGCGCAGCGCAATCAGGTTCCCGCGCCGGAAGAAATTGCTCAGCGCCCGCTCCGCCCGCTCCACCGGGTAGATATCGCCGCGCCCCATGCGCGTCACCAGCGCTTCCGGCGTCAGGTCGCTCAGCACCACCTCGTCGGCCCGGTCCAGCACCCAGTCCGGAACCGTCTCCCGCACCGTAATCCCGGTCAGGCTCTGCACCCGCGGCGTAATGCTCTCCACGTGCTGAATATTCAGCGTCGACAGCACGTCGATCTCCGCCTCCAGAATCTGCAGCACGTCCTGGAAGCGCTTGGTATGTTCGCTGCCTTCAATATTTGTATGCGCCAGTTCGTCGATCAGCACCACTTCCGGCTTCCGCGCCAGGATGGCGTCCACGTCCATCTCTTCAAACAGCGTGCCTTTGTACTCCAACTGTTTGCGCGGCACCTGCTCCAGTTGCGCTGCCAGCTCGGCCGTCCGCACCCGCCCATGCGTCTCCACAATCCCGATCACCACGTCTTCGCCGCGGCTCTTCCGCCGGATCGCCTCGCTCAGCATGCTGAACGTCTTGCCCACCCCCGGCGCGTACCCCAGAAACACCTTGAACCGTCCGCGCTGCTGCCCGCTCACATCGGCAAGCCATTCGTCCGGAGTCTTCGTCCTCGGCTGTTCCGTATTCATCCGGCGCTCTCTCGTTGCAGGTTGCCAGTTGCAGATTGCTAGTTGCCAGTTGCAGGTTGCTGGCTCTCTCTCGTTGCGGGTTGCTAGTTGCTTGACTCTCTCTCGTTGCGGGTTGCAGGGTGCCAGTTGCTTGCTTCTAGGTACGCCAAGGCTTCAGCCTTGGCCCTCTCAACCGCCCTTAGAAAAGCGGGCTTTAGCCCCTGGGGCGTGTCTTCGTTGCAGATTTCCGTGTGCCGTCCGAACCTCGAACCTCACAAACATCTTCCCACCCCAACCCGTTAAGAATTCGTAAGTTCCCCAAATCCCGGCCGCGAATCGCCGTACAATTCCTCACGTGTACACCAAGCGCTTTATCGAGACTGCACGCTGGCTCGCCATCGCTCTCGCGCTTGCCGGTATTGTAGCGCTCTACCGGCATTTCCCCGCCAGCCATACCACAATCTCGCTCACATTCCTTCTGCTGGTGCTCGGCCTTGCCGGCAACTGGGGCCTGCGCTACGCCGTTGGCGCCTCCATCGCCGCCACCCTCTGCTTCAACTATTATTTCCTTCCGCCCGTAGGCACCCTCACCATCGCCGACACTCAAAACTGGGTCGCGCTCTTCGCCTTCCTCGGCACCGCCATCTACGCCAGCCATCTCGCCTCCCGCATCCGCGAGGAGTCCGAGGAGGCCAACAACCGCCGCCGCGAGTCCGAGATGCTTTACCGCCTCGGCCGCCAGCTCCTCCAGCCCGAAAACGTCTCCCAGCTCTTCAACTTCATCCCGCCCAGCGTCGCCAACTCCTTCAACTCCCCCGCCGTCACCCTCTACATCGCCGACGGCGACCGCATCTATCTCTCCGACCCCAAGCGCATCTCCAGCCCCAACGTCCCCTGGAGTCCCGCCGAAGTCCCCGGCTCCGGTCCCTACGCTGACCGCACCCGCGCCGACATCGTCAAGGACCTCCGCGACGCCATGATGCTCCCCGTCTTCCGTTCGCCCGCCGACGGCCTGCCCACCGCCATTCCCCTCCGCATCGGCGTCCGCCCCTCCGGAGCCCTGCTGCTCGAAGCCACCTGCCTCTCGCGCGAGACCATGGAGGCCCTCAGCGGCCTCGTCTCCATGTCCATCGAGCGCGCCGACGCCCTCGAAGACTCCGCCCGCTCCGAGGCCGCCAAGGAGACCGAGCGCCTCCGCACCGCCCTGCTCGACTCCGTCACCCACGAACTGCGCACCCCGCTCACCGCCATCAAGGCCTCCATCAGCTCGCTGCTCTCCCAGCACGGTTCCCTCGCCGCCCCCGCCCAGAAAGAACTCCTCACCGTCATCGACGAGGAGTCCGACCGCCTCAACCACCTCATCGAGCAGGCCGTCGAAATGGCCCAACTCGACGCCCGCAAGGTCCAGCTCGACCTCAAACCTCGCAGCGTCGCCGACCTGGTCAACTCCGCCGTCGACGAAAGCCGCCTTGACAATCCCGCCCGCGACTTCCGCGTCAATCTTCCCCACGGCCTGCCCTCGGTCATCGCCGACGCCGGCTGGATCCACAAGGTCCTCGCCAACCTGCTCGGCAACGCCGTCAAGTACTCGCCCGCCTCCCAGCCCGTCTACGTCACCGCCGACCGCCAGGGCGATACCGTCGCCATCTCCGTCGCCGACCGCGGCGCCGGCATCGACGCCATCGAGCAATCCATGATCTTCGACAAGTTCTACCGCGGACAGGGCCAGCGCAACCGCGTCTCCGGAACCGGCATGGGCCTTGCCATCGCCCGCGCCATCGTCAACGCCCACGGCGGCGTCATCTCCGTCACCAGCCAGCTCGGCCACGGCTCCGTCTTCACCTTCACCCTCCCCATCGCAAGGCCCGCGTAACTTTTCGTCTCATATGGACTATCCGAGCGTCCTGACCGCGGATACTAAATAGGGAATTGCACACGAAGAAGGAGAAAAGATGAACTGGCCGGACTTCCTTGATCGTGTTCGAGAAGTATTTCTACTGGGATTCATCTTATTTGCCATTTGGCTGATTGCGAGGTGGGTGCGCCATGCTCGGGAGAATTTGGCCACCATACGTGATTGGATTGGAGCGTTTGCTTTTTGGCTGGGTATCCTTTCATGTTCCGTTCTGGCTTATCAATATGCCTATTTTGATGAAACACACAAGCTAGTGGCAGACGATGTAACGATGGCGTCCTTGGTTTGGTACGGCCTCCTGGCTTCAATTGGTGGAATCCCAGTAGCGTTTGCCGGTAGGGGTTGGGTGCGCCATGCGGCTGTGTTCATCTTGGTGGTAGCGTTCTTCGAGTGGGAGCATTTTGAGCAAGCGTATAGTCGCGACTACGTGGTCACAGAAGCGATGTTTGGTACGCTTGCCGTTTGGGCGTTCTTGTGGGTTGCGATTCACAAGATTCGGGCGGCCGCTACATCTCGATCTTGAGACGTGCAATCTCTACACCAGCTCGATGCTCACCCGCCGCCCCACCATGGCAGCCGCCCGCTGCAAGCTCTTCAGCGTGATATCGTCTTCGCTGCTGAGCAGCCGATCCACCTGCGTCCTGCTCGTCTTCAGCAGCATCGCCATCCGGTTTTTCGAGATCTTCTTCTCCTTCATCGCCTCAGCAAGCTGCCACGCAACCACCTCTTTCACCGCCTGCGCCTGCGCTTCCTCGAAGATGCCCTCTTCCTTCAGAAAGTCTTCGATGCTGGAACCCATATTCTTCTTGCTCATCGTTTCAACTCCTTCTGGCGCCTTCGCGCCGTTGCCAGATCCTCATCTGGAGTCGCCCGTGTCTTCTTGATGAACCCGTGCAACGCAACCAAGTGTTCCCGGTAGAGGCAAAGCAGCACCCGCGCCGTCCGCTTCGAGGGAAGATCGGTCCGTACCTCCCACAAACCGCCGCCCATCGGGCGGCATAGCGGCATTCCCACCGGCCATCGCCACTGCGCCCGCAACAGATCCATCCCGATCGCCTGGCGATCTGCTTCCTCCAACCCCCTCAGCCACTCCCTCCCGGGCTCACTGCCGGTCGCCGCGCGGTAAGAGATCAGCGGAATCTTCTGCCGCTGGGAGTTCTCAGTCATCATGCACCTTACTTAGTACAATGTACCACAAAAAGTTCATCCCCCCAGCACTCGCGAGCCACTAGCTACTAGCCACTAAAAATCCCCTTGCCCCGTAATCCTCCCCGGCGTATACCCGTCTATTGTGGGCGAATAGTCTTCATCTTCGTCCCACCACGGAGAACAACATGAACGTCCGCACGACCCGCCTTCTAGCCTTTGCCTCTTCTCTCGCTCTGGCCACTGGCCTCCTCTCCAGTTGTTCCAACTCGGTCTCGCCGGCCAACACCACCAACGTCAACACCCAGACCGCCACCGTCCCAGTCCTCATCACGGACGCGCCATCCGACCAGCTCGCCGCCTTCACCCTCACCCTCAACTCCATCATCCTCACGGACACCAAGGGCAACACGGCCAGCGTCCTCTCCACCCCCACCACCATCGAAATCTGCCATCTCAACGGCATCCAGGCGCCGCTGGTCACGGCCAGCATACCCGAGGACACGTACCTCACCGCCACCATCGCCTTCTCCAACCCGCAGATCACCTACATTAATAGTGCCGGCCAGCCGGTCTCGGTCACGCCCACCATGACCGCCAGCTCCTTCACCTTCACCTTCCCAACGCCGGGATTCACCGTCAACAGCACCTCCACCTCGCTGCTGGTCGACCTCCTCGCCGGCCCGTCGGTCAACATCTCCGGAACCACCGTCACGGTCACGCCCACCTTCTCGCTCAAGCCCGTACCGCCAGCCACCGCCGCACCCACCGCCGGCCAGAACGGCACCGGCATGCAGCAGATGGCCACCGTCGTCTCGGTCTCCGGCTCCAGCCTCACCCTCGAACCCGGCTCCGGCCCCAACTTCACCGTCACCACCAACAGCTCCACCGTGCTGCAAGGGTTCACCTCACTCTCCGCCCTCACCGCCGGCGAACTGGTTCAGGTTGACTTCATCGTCGAAGCTCCCGCATGCACCTCGCAGACAGTACCCCCAACACTCTGTCCGCCGACCCTCCTCGCCACGCGCATCCAGCTCAACCCGCCGCCGCCCACCGGCCAGCCGCCCATCAACCTGCTCAGCGGCCCCGTCACCTCGGTCGCCACCGGCAGCTTTAAGATGGTCCTGATGCAGGGCCTTGGCCCGGCCATCCCGGTCAGCGCCACGGCGGTCTCTCTCTTCACCGTCGACACCAACTCCTCCACCGTCTTCGCCATCACGCCGCAGTTCATCTCCCTCACCGGCCTGCCGTTCACGCCGTCGTTCACCTCGACCAACCTCAGCCCCGGCCAGTCGGTTGGCGTCGTCACCTCCTCTATCACCGGCTCGACCGCCACCGCCGCCGACGTCTACCTCATCCCCGAGACGGTCGGCGGCACCGTCACCAAGATCGCCACCGCCGGCAGCTACACCGCCTACACCGTCACGCTCAACAGCGGCTCCGCCTTCACGTCGCTCTCAGGAGCGTCCACCATCACCGTCTACACCTCCACCGCAACCGCCGGCCCGGCCGCCACCGCGAGTGGCGCTGCGCCACCGGCCATCGCCGTCGGCAGCGACGTCCGCTTCAACGGCCTCATCTTCAACCTGGGCTCCGGCAACTTCGCGATGGTCGCCGGCGTCTGCCCCGACGGCCCCCCCGGACCCTAACCCCTAACCGGGCCCCATTCATTGACGCAGTCTCATCGCGGCATGGGTGGGGTCCGCCCATGCCACAGTGGGACACCCATTCCACCTCAGGAACCGTCATCACCCTACGAACCGTCATCACCTCAGGAACCGTCATCACCCTACGAACCGTCATCACCTTAGGAACCGTCATTCTGGACTCGGTTCCATCGAGTCCAGAATCTCCGTAGTTGCCCTTGCCCTTCGTTTGTCATTCCCGAAGGGAATCTGATTCTGGAACTCCAACCTTAGAGGAGCCACACCACCTTCCCAGGTCTGTTGACCCCTCCGCAAAAAACCGGGAGACCCTGTCTGGGGGCCTCCCGGTTTCCTCTTTGCCCCCGCCTCAAGTCCGGGTGGCCCATCCTTCGCGCACTTGCGAAGGGTGGGTTTTCACCAAAAAATCGGCCGTTGAAAAACCGGCATTAAGATAGGCCGGGACTTCAGTCCCGGCACTCACCGCCGCAGGATGAAGGCGGGCTTTAGCCCCTGGGGCATGCTCTCCTTGCCGGTGCCATCAGTCCTTCCTGCCAACCCAGCTTGCGCGAGAACCATTTCGGCGTAAGCTTGTGCCGGGCACCTTCCATGAACCGCCGCGCAAGCTCAATCCTTCTCCTTCTCACGTTCCCACCACTCACCGCATCCGCCACACAGCCGCGCCTAGCCACCGCCGCCGCCTATCACCGCTACATCGACCCGCTCCTCACCGTGAAGGATTTCAAGACGTTCTACACCGAAGACGGTGCAGCCGACAACACCGTCCTGTTCCCGCTGGGAGACGCGGACCATCCCTACCCACTCCCCGCAGACCCTGTGATCACTCTCGTGCGACTCCGAGAAAGAAGCATCCCCCTCCTCATCGACTGCCTCTCCGATGGCCGCACGACCAACGCGCGTTTCGACGGCGCCATGACCCAACTCCCGAACGTGCCCGTCGGATATGTCTGCCTCGACATACTGTTCCGCACAACCAAGGACCCCTCGGTCGACGATCCCGTCAACTGCGGAGACGGACTCGACGCCTGCATTCACACCGGCTTCTACTTCAGGCCCGACGACTACACCCGCTGCTGGGGCGGCGACACCTGCCTCTTGCGCCCATGGATCAACGTCGTCCAGCGAAACTGGCGCGCCCAATACCTGGCCCACCGCCTCCGCTTCCACAACCCCTACGATGGCTTTCCCGTCGACGAATACAAGGACCTGCGAACCTCAGGTAAATAGAGAGAAAATCGGTGCCCGTCGGTGTCAATCGGTGTTAAGCCTTTTCTCCGTACTACCTACCCCCTGGGCGCAGCCACCACATTCATTTTCGGCACCGTCCCCCGGATCCACTCCTTCGGCACATAATCCACGCCCACGCTCTCCTGCACGAACGCCAGCGACTGCGCATAAATCTCATGCATCAGGCTCCGCGGATTCCCCAGCGCCGGCGGCCTGCTGATCTCCCCCAGCGGCACGCGGTACATGCTGATCTTCTGCGCCCTGTCGTACTGGAACAGCTTCGGCGCCTCCGCCTCTACCGTGTCATACGCCTCCGCCAGCTCCTTCATCTGTTTCGGATCGGTGGTCAGCTTCGCCGCCAGCGCCCGCAGGTAGCGGAAGCGCCACAGACTCACATCCAGAGTCGTATTGCACACCGCAAAATGCCGGAACCAATCCAGCCGCGTCGTCACCTCCGCCGCCTGCTCCGCGCTCAGATGCGGCTTCGCCTCGGCCAGCGCCGCCGCCATCTCATCCAGCTTGCCCAGGCAGTCCGCCTTCTGCTTTTCCATTTTGGTTACATTTTCCAGCGTCGGTTCCAGATACGCCGCATACTCCGGCAAATAGTATCGATTCGTATAGCGCAGCAGCACTTCTCTCCGCGCAATCGTCCCCGCAAAATCTCCGTTGGTTGCCGACCCATGTCCCAGCGGGCACCAGCACCACGTCGCCGCGTCCTCGCTCGCCCGCACAAAGCGCACCATCGCCGGCGCCGCCGCCTCGCCGAAAGTCTGCGTCGCCCACTCGTGCCACATCGTCTCCAGATTCACATTGATGTTCCACGTCAGCTCGCGCCACGCATAGATGCAGTCGTTGTTCAGAATGTCCTGCAAAATATCGAACTGCGGCGGCTGGCTCTCTCCGCCCGGACTAATCTGCGCCCCGCCCTGCGGCCCCACCAGCTCCAGCGCCTTCTTCATCGTCGTCGCCGTATAGTTCACCGTCGAGGCAGGGAAGTACTGCCGCCCGATAAACTGCCCCGACTGCTGGTACTCCACAATCTCCACATGCGGCTTGCACTTGCCCAGCAGCGTCGTAAATCGCGCATTCGGCTCGCAGTCCGAGTGGTAGATCTTCGTCTGCATAATCAGGTCCGCCGGCGTCTCCCGGATCACCCTCCCCCAAAGCTCCGGATGCGACAACCCAAACTGCCCATACCCGGGCGCGTGCACATAGTTCGTTCCCAGCCAGTGCGGGCAGCCCGACGACCACGTCCGCATGTGCAGCTTCTGCCCCATCCCCGTCAGCAGCGTGTGGTAGCGCGACAGGAACTCGTACACCTCATTCGGAAACTTATCCAGCCCATTCGCCTTGCACCGCGCGTCCTGGCAGAATGCCGAGTAGTTGTCCCAGAACGTGGCCGAAATCCCATCCGCCCCAGCCTGTTCCGCCCACTCCTTCACGTACGCCAACAGCACCTTCCATCCATCCGCATCGCTCGGACACAGCGCCGCCGACTCATGCGAATTCTCCATCGGCGTCCCCTTCGCGCTCGGATACGCCTTCAGCGTCGCCGCATACAGCGCCGGCGACCAAGTCGCAAAATTATTCCCATACGGCAGCAGCGCGTACACCTCCACATCCGCGTCGTGGAACTCCTTCACCGTCGCCGCATTCCGCGCCTTGTGCTCCGCCGCGCTCGCCGCCAGGCTCTTCTGGTCCGCCGCGCTCAGCGCCCCATGCACCTCCGGCAGCGCCTCCAGCGCCGGTGTCGCTGGCAGGTTCGCAATAAACATGTTCGCCCCCAGCAGCGCCGTCTGCTCCGCCACCGGATAATCCGCATGCCAAGTCGTATTCCGCAACGCAAACTCCGGATTCCGCCGGTACGGTACCGTCGCCGCCTTCAGCCAATGGTGCGGCTCGCCCGCCGCAAACAGCAAACTCCGCGGCCGCGCGCCCCACACCACAATCCCCGTGCCATCCCCGCCGCCCGCCGTGTAGTGGACCGTATATCCATCCACCTTCGGCATATCCACCGCCGCCAGCTTCCCATCTTTCGCCAGCGCCAGCACAATTGCGCCCGCCGTCGCCTTCGGCTTCCCGTCGTACGTCGCAATCGCCCCCTCGTCCAATCCAATCTTCTTCGCCAGGATCTTCGCCGCGCTCATCATCGCCGCGTGCCCGTTGGCCGGAACCAGAATCTTCTCCGGCTTCACCGCGCTCCCCGCCTTCACCTGCGCCGCAAACAACGCACTCGGCCGCACCAGCGTCGCTGCCGCCGCTCCCATCCCCGCCATCACCAGAAAATCCCGCCGCGTCGTCGCCAACTCACTCATCGCTCGCCTCCTAAATCCGCCGCCATCCTAGTCCCGCCCCATTCCCCCGTCAAACTCCACGTCCCTCTCTGTGCTCTCTCCGTTCCTCCGTGTCCTCTGTGATTCGCTTTTTCCCCGAATCAGGTAAGATTGTCTTACCATGCAGACCCGGGTTTCCACCAAAGGTCAGATCGTTCTTCCCGGCCCGCTTCGCCGCAGGCTGGGAATCCGCGCCGGCGATCCGCTCGATGCCAACATTGAGGCCGGCAGCATTGTCCTCACACCGCACCGGAAGCGTCTCCATAACGCCCGCATCGTCGCCGACCCCGTCACGGCGCTGCCCGTACTCAGCGCGGGCACGGACGCCCCGGTGATGAGGAGCAAGGATGTTGAAGAAATCCTCGCCAACTTCCCATGAACTACCTGCTGGACGTGAACGCGCTGATTGCGCTGGGATTCCTCCAACACGAATGCCATGACCGCGTGGCAGCGTGGCTGCGCCAACAGAAATATCCTCCACTGGCGACTTGCTCGATCACGGAGTTGGGCTTCGTGAGGGTGCTCTCGCAAGCTCCGGCCTACGGGCTCACCGTCTCCCAGGCGCGCACCGCACTGCTTCGATTGAAGAAAGCTGACCGCCTTCTTTTCACTTTTATCTCCGACAATCACGACATCTCGCATCTTCCGGCCTGGGTCAAGGCGCCGAAACAGACGACCGACGGTCACCTGCTGCAGCTTGCCAACGACCATGGGGCCATGCTCGCGACACTGGATGAAAAAATCGCCGGGGCCTATCTCATTCCTTAGAGCGCACACCCGCTGATAGCTGAACAGCTCCGAGCTTACAGCTCATGAACCAAGCCCTTGCCCTTGCCTTTACTTACCACGTACCACGAACCACTAATCACTGCCCTCATACGAGCTCCCCAACCCCTTCACCATCATCTGCCGCAGCGGTCCGCGCCCCAGCTTGGAGGCAAACCACACCGCCGGGCGCAGCGACCACCTTAGCCCGCGGCTGTGCAGCGACCGCACCGCCCTCGCCGCCACCGCCTCGAACCGCACCGCAATCAGCCGCACGACCTCATCCAGATCGGCCGCCTTCATCTTGTAGCGCGGGACCGGCGCAATCGGCGCGCGCAGCTCCGGCGTGCACAGCGGAACCACCGGCAGCCACACCCGCTCGGACTTGGCGCACGCCTCCGCGGCATACACCATCGGCTCGCCGTCCGGCCCTTTCGGAGTAGCCCGCCGGTACTCTGCCACCACCCGCGCGCGCACCTCCGCATCCATGCCCGCCAGCGCCTCTTTCATCACCACGTTCTCTGCCGGAAACACAAAGTGGTCCAGCAGAAATTTCTGGCAATTCCTCCGCCCCAGCTCATAGTCATGCGCCCTGAACCCGCGTTCGAAGAACCCGCCAAACGCCGCCAGCGTCGCGCATTGCAGCGCCTTCGGAATCGGCTTGTGGTGCATCGCCTCATGCTTCAGCTCCTCCACCAGTTCATGGTCGCTGGGCGCCACCATAAAGTGGCAGAAGGTCGTCCCCCGCATCAAATGGCTCAGCGACTCGCCATAGAATCGCGACTGCGACACCAGTGCCTGGAACAGCCGCGCCATCACCCGCAGCACTCCCGAGTGTTCCAGCGGATCGTAGTCCACCGCGTAGCTCGCCATGGTCGGGAACGGCGCAATGCTCACCACTGCCCGGTCTGCCTTGCAGGGATCGCGCTCCAGTTGGTTGTCTTCGCGCGGCGGATCCAGCGCCGCCAGGTAGTCATACGCGTAGTTGTACGGATCGTTGTTGGTAATTCCGCCATCCACGTTCAGCGTCTCGAACGGGTCCGCCATCCCCGGCGGAAACGACGGCTCCACCGGCGCCACATCGTCCTTCGCCCCCGCCCCATGCGTCTCCCACAGCGGCGGCGTGTAGTCCGAGTGCCGCCGCATCAGCACCCGCGGCGCCAGCACCATCGGAAACGCTCCCGTCGCCATCGCCGCATTCCCCAGCAACTCAAAATCACCCTGCGGAACCGTCAGGTCCACCGCATACGCCGCCTGGTCCAGCGGCCGCGTCGAATCCGCGCGCACCGTCTGGAACCGGATCCGGTCGCCGAAAAACGATGTCGTCTCCTCCACCCCGCCCGGCGATAGCCCGTTCAGCGAATACAGCACCCCGCGCAGGTTCGTCAGCGAAAGAAACACCGTCAGGTCCGGCGAAACATACGGCCGCGCCACCGCCGGAGCCGGCCCCCGCGTCGCCCCATACACCGCCAGCTCATCCAGCAGCGTCGAGTCCAGCAGCGACACCAGCGGCCCCGACCCATCCAGGTCCCGCGTCGTCAGCAACGCGCGGATGTCGGTCTTGTTCACCCAGCTCTCGTAGAAACGGTTCGTCGTCCCGCGTTTGGTCGCGTCCGCCACGTGTTCGAACTCATCCTGCAGCAGCACCGCCGACAGCGCCGCGCACAGCCCGCCCGCCGACGCGCCCGAGAACCCCTCAATCGTCACATCGTGCTGCGGAACCTCCGCCCCTTCCGCCTTCGCCCGGTACCAGGCGTCCAGCGCCTCCGTCATGAAATCCACCACCCCAGCCGTATACGCCCCCGCCGAAATGGCCCCCGCCATATTAATCGCGATCTTGAAGCCCTTCATCTCATCCTTCCATCCCCGGAAAACACCGGCCCGCCGCTAGCAGCCACTATAGCCTGTCACTAGTTTGTCATTCTGAGCGCAGCGAAGAACCCCCGCATTTGTCCTTAGCTCTTGCCTGTCATTCTGAGCGCAGCGAAGAACCCCCGTATTTGTCCTGGGAGTGCCACCAATCCGGGTGCCCCATGATCAACGAGCGCCTCACCACTCGTTTATCGTGGGGTCACTCTCTGCCCCCACCCCGTCGTCATTCTGGCGCAGCCAGAATCTCCGTATCGGCTTTTGCCCCCTCGCCGGGTGTCTCATCATCACGGCACCGGCTCGTCTCGTTAAGGGCACGGCTTCAGCCGTGCCGTAAGCGCCAACAAGAATCCCGGGCTTTAGCCCCTGGGATACGTGCCCCTCGCTGCGCGCAACCCTCGCCGCCTCTAAGTCGGAAACCGCTCCACAAATCGCCCCGCCGCCTCCATCATCGCGCCATCGCTCACCCCATCACTCGCGCTCAGATCCACCATGCGCGCCAGCTCCACCTTCATCTCCGCATACTCGCTGCGCGTCTCATCTTCCGTGGACAAGAACCGCGTGTGCAGAAACAGCCCATATCCCCCGCACGTAATCGCAAACGGCGCAACCTCCGCCCCGCGCTCCAGCGTAATCCGCGCCCCCGCGTCATACTCCTCATCTTCCAAAATCACGCCATTCTCCGACCCCACCCCGCCGATCGTCTTCCCGCCGTCATAAGCAATCCAATTCGCCATGATTAACCTCGTACTCTACACCCTCCCCACCGCCGCACCTCAAAACAAATAATTAAGAAGCGTCATCTCGACCGAGCGGAGCGAGTGGAGAGACCCCCGCATTTGCCTTT
>Ga0181520_10000206_pt1 | contig 125401 bp, 92 predicted proteins | sample PEATcosm2014_Bin_29_FD_132451 | JGI IMG/M metagenome (GOLD analysis project Ga0181520, IMG submission 132451) | Peatland microbial communities from MTU Mesocosm Facility, Houghton, MI, USA - PEATcosm2014_Bin02_30_metaG | ecosystem: Environmental > Terrestrial > Soil > Wetlands > Peat | place... | reverse complement strand
GCGCACGATGTGATTACCTTTGAGGATTTTGGAAACGGCCAGACGAAACTCACCTTCATTGGAAATGAACCCATGGAGAGCGCAAAAAATAGCGGGCAATTGGAGGGCTGGAACCAGATACTCGATAAAGTTGCCGCAGTTGTTGCGGGGCTAGCGCAGGCGAAATAAGAAGTTGAAGTTTTGACTATCGTCATGCGCGAGATACAGCTAAGGGTGACGGGAGGCGGTTTAGTTCGGGCTTCTCGTCACCAGACAGAATAGTCGCACGTTCGGATAAGTTACCCTTGGCTCAACTGTTGCCAACAGGCCATAGCGCTCGGCAAACAACTCTATCGGCGCTTGCTTGTGGGCTCTGAGAGGTTTGTCGGGAACCCGGAAACTTACCCAGTTCCGCAGAAGAACGCGAAGAAGGGCCACTCGCACGGAGTGGCCCTTCTGCTTGAAGCAAAGTTGAACCGCGTTATGCCGGTGAAGGTTGCCCTTCCGGGAAGCCCGGACCACCGCGACTCTCCGGCTTGAGCACCTGCTGCGGGCTGCCGCCCGTATCGCTGGGCGAAGCCAGCACGGAGCGGAGCGGCGGCAGTTCCTGGCCCTCGATCAGCATCCTCACCTCTTCGGCGTCGATGGTTTCGCGCTCCAGGAGAGCCGCAGCGATGCGGTGCATCACGTCAGCGTTCGATTCCACGATGTTGTGTGCCGATTGATAGGCCTCATCGATCAGACGCCGCACCTCAAGGTCAATCTGCCGGGCCGTCTCCTCGCTGAAGTCGCGATGCTGCGCGATCTCGCGGCCGAGGAAGATCTGCTCCTCCTTCTTGCCGAAGGTGAGCGGACCCAGGCGACTCATGCCATACTCACAGACCATGCGCCGGGCAAGATCGGTGGCGCTTTCAATATCGCTGCCCGCTCCGGTGGACATCTGGTTGAGGAAGATCTCCTCTGCCACGCGTCCGCCATACGAAATGGCCAAATTCGCCTCAAGATACTCCCGCGTATAGTTGTGCCGATCGCCAGGAAGGAAGACCGTCACGCCCAGCGCCATGCCACGGGGAATAATAGTGACCTTGTGGATAGGGTCGGAGTGCTCGTGTTTAAACGAAACCAGCGCGTGGCCCGCCTCGTGATAGGCGGTCACCCGCTTCTCTTCGTCGGTCAGCAGCATGGACTTGCGCTCGGCGCCCATCAGCACCTTGTCCTTGGCCACCTCGCAGTCATACATGGTCACTTGCTTGCGATTCATGCGGGCGGCCGAAAGCGCGGCCTCATTGACCATATTGGCCAGGTCCGCTCCGCTGAAGCCCGGTGTTCCGCGAGCCAGTACATTCAGGTTCACGTCGTCGGCTACGGGAACCTTCTTCACATGCACGCGCAGGATTTCCTCACGGCCGCGCACATCGGGCAGGCCCACCACCACGCGGCGGTCGAAGCGCCCGGGACGCAGCAACGCGGGATCAAGCACGTCGGGGCGGTTGGTGGCCGCCACCAGAATCACGCCGTCGTTGGATTCAAAGCCGTCCATCTCGACGAGCAACTGATTCAGCGTCTGCTCGCGCTCGTCGTGTCCGCCACCGAGACCGGCGCCACGATGGCGGCCCACGGCGTCGATTTCGTCAATGAAGATGATGCAGGGAGCGTTCTTTTTGCCCTGCTCAAACAGGTCGCGGACGCGGCTCGCGCCCACGCCGACGAACATCTCAACAAAGTCAGAACCGGAGATGGAAAAGAACGGGACATTGGCTTCGCCGGCCACGGCACGCGCCAGCAGGGTCTTGCCGGTTCCCGGAGGTCCCACTAGCAGCACACCCTTGGGAATGCGGCCGCCAAGCTTCTGAAACTTCTGCGGCTCGCGCAGGTACTCGATGATCTCCTTCAGTTCTTCCTTGGCCTCATCCACGCCGGCCACGTCCTTGAAGGTGATCTTCTTCTGCTGCATTGAGAGCAGACGCGCGCGGCTCTTGCCGAACGACAGCGCCTTGTTGCCGCCCGACTGCATCTGCCGCAGCATGAAGAACCAGATGGCGCCCAACAGGACGAACGGGCCCACATTGATCAGCAGCGGGATCAGAATATTGTTCTGCGGCTCCTTGATGGAGAAGTTGACCTTGGCGGCCAGCAGCGCCTTTTCGATGTCCTCGTAGTTGGCGGGAAGCGTGGTGTGGAACTGATCCTTGGGCGATGCCTTCAGATGACCGTGCAGCTCGTTGCCTTGAATCGCTGCATCCAGCACCAGCCCCTGCTGCACCTTGTCGAACAGGTCGGAGTAGGGATACTCCGCATCCTTACCCATGCTGGTTCCTCTTTGCACCACGCTCCAAAGCAGCATGACGCACATGAGGATAAATACCCAGAACAGGACCGTTTTGACTGTCGAATTCACCAGGATTCCTCTTTCCCGGCGGGGGGAGCCGCTGACAGGACCTCCAGCACCGCCTCATCATTCTTAGACGCATATGACTTCCCCGACGTCACAGAAAGTTCACATCGCCCGGACGCAAGACACCAGTCCTCCGCCGCCCGAATGAGCAGTAAAAACGATTGTACTCTCAAGGCGGGAAAACTTGTAGCAAACTAGAGCAATCCAGTGGCCGAAACGCCCCGGGCATCAGACGCCCTTCAACCCTGTTCAGATATTTCTTTCCCTGAAGGCGCCGCGCCGTCCCCCTCCAGGTTGCTCGCCACGATTTCGACCCCCTGCTCCGGCTCCAGTTCCACGCCTTTCATCCAGACAATGCGGCCGTCCAGCTCGAGCACCGGCCAAAGTGCCCGGCCCGTTCCCGTTATCCGCAACCGCTCCAGCACTTCCTTCACCTTGCGCGGCCCGCTGGAGTAGCGCAGCCTGACCCGGTCGCCCGACCTCCAGTTGCGGAGGGTGTAAGTCCTGCCATATCCGGCCTGACCGGCAGCGGCAGCGTGTCCCTCAGCCGGCGCAGTCGAACCGGAGACCTCGATCCGCAGCCGGAGACCGAAAGCCGAAGCCACAATTTCGCCGGGAATCGACCCGCTGTATTCGGGAACGGCCCCTGCTGCTTCGGCGGTCTGTCCCACCGCCAGCCGCAATTCGCGCGGGGTTCGCTCGGCGCGAAATCCCTGGGCCAGCTCCCGCTTCTGCCCGGCCCGGCCCGTGAGGGCGAGGGCGCGCAGTGCCTCCGTCGAGGCAAAATCGGGCGCCGCGCCCAACAGTTCCGCGGCATGCCGCAAAAGCCGCCTCTGCAAGGCCGGAGCCAGAGCAGCCAAACGGGTCACGTCGAGCGCCAGGCTGTCTCCAGCCGCGCGGCCACCGCCCCGCACGGGACGCCCTGTCATGAGCAACTGAGGCGCCACTTTGGCCAATTCGGCCTGCCACCAGGCCTCCTCGTCGCGAGCCAGCGTGGCCATTTGCGCCAGGTGCTCGCGCAATCGCGGGTTCCAACCCTCCAGCAAAGGCAGCAACTCGTGCCGGATACGGTTGCGGGTGAAGGTGAGATGGCGGTTTGACGAGTCCTCCCGCCAGTTCTGTCCCAATGCTTTCAGATAAGCCTCTACCTGAGCCCGCGTGGCGCCGAGCAGCGGACGCAGAATCCGCCCCTCCGGATACTCGACCGTCGGGTGAATGCCAGAGAACCCTTCCGTCCACGCTCCGCGCAGAAACTTGGCCAATACCGTCTCGGCCTGGTCGTCCAAAGTATGGGCTGTGGCCACAGCCTCCAACTCGCCGGAGGCAAGCAGTTGCCGGAACCATCCGTAGCGCAGCCGCCGCGCCGCTTCCTCAATGGTTTCCTGCCCCTTGCCTGCTTCGGGATGGGCCCTGGCCTCCTCCGCGGTATCCACTTGCGCCTCGTGAAACGGCAGCCCCAGCTCGCCAGCCAGCGTGCGGGCAAAGGCCAAGTCAGCGTCCGCCTCCGCGCCGCGCAGGCCGTGGTGCAGATGGGCCGCATGGAGTACCAGTCCCAGTTCACCGCTCCGCTCGGCCAATGCGAGCAGCAGCGCCACCGAATCCGCCCCGCCGGAGAGACCCACGGCCAGACGCAGACCCGGCTTCAGCAGCGTGGTGTCAATCGGAAGCATTGGGGCCAGCGTGGTTCGCATCCCAAAATGATACGGCGTCCCTGCGGCGGCCCGTCCGGCGCGAAGCCGGTCATACTGACCCGCACGAGGAAAGCGGCGGCAATTCCACGACAAATTCCCCTATACTGAACCGCATGTTGGAGACTCGCGCAGCTACCGCGGCCGATGCCGCACTCATCACTACCCATCGGCGGGCCATGTTCGCCGCCATGGGCCGGTCTCAGGAGTCCATTTTGGACGCCATGAGCCGCAACTTCGAGCCCTGGGTCACCCGCATGATCATTGAAGGAAAATATGCCGGCTGGATCACCCAGGACGGCAGCCGCCCCATTGCCTCGGCAGGCCTTCTGGTGCTGGACTGGCCACCCCACCCGCTGGACCCGGCCTGCGAGCACCGCGGCTACCTGCTGAACGTCTTTGTCGAGCCGGAGTACCGCAGGCGCGGCCTGGCGCATGCCCTGGTGGATTTGTGCCTGGCCGAGGCGCGCCGCAGGCGCCTGCGCGTGGTGGCGCTGCACAGCTCTGACGCAGCCCGGCCCGTCTACGAAGCGTTTGGCTTCCGCGCCACCAGCGAAATGCTCTACGTAGAGCCGTCCGAGGGGTAATCTCTACAGCCTCAGCGGCACGCAGAGCCCCGGTCCCGGCTTTGAGACCAGGGAGGCAATGAAGGTCAATCTGCATCCATTCCCCGGGCGACCGCCGAAGGCAATGCACCTCCATGCAATGCCCCGTTGTATACTTCACGAGTTATGCAGGTATTCGCGATTCTTCCCGCTGCCGGTCTGGGCACCCGGATGGCCGGGGCGCAGCCCAAACAGTTTCTCGCTCTGAACGGCATCCCCATCCTCATCCATTCGCTGCGCGCCTTTGCCGCGGTGGAGCGGGTGACAGCCATTTACGTGGCCGTGCGCAAACCCGAGATCCAGCGCGTTCAGGCCCAGGTAGCCGAGTATGGCCTTGCCGGGCGGGTGCGCGTGGTTGAAGGCGGCGACAACCGCCAGGAATCGGTAGCCCACGCCCTAGCCGCGCTCGACGCACAGACCGACGACATCGTGCTGGTGCATGACGCAGTGCGCCCGCTCATTGACTCCGCCACCATCGATCGGACCATCGATGCGGTTCAGGAGCATGGAGCGGCCATTGTCGGACTTCCGGCTGTGGACACCATCAAGCAGGTGGAGCGCACCGCGCACGGCGCCCTCATCGTCTCCACCATCCCGCGTGAGTTTGTGGTGCTGGCGCAGACCCCGCAGGGCTTCCGCTTCGGACTGCTGCGGCGCGCCTACGCCGAGGCCACTGCGGACGGCTTTTTGGGCACCGATGAAGCCTCGGTCGTCGAGCGCGCCGGCCATCCGGTCGCCGTCGTCCCCGGCTCTCAGGTTAATCTGAAGATTACCAAGCCGGGCGACCTGGAGTTGGCCGAGTTTTACCTTCGCCAGCGCGCCCGCTGATTGCGGCTGAACGGGAGACTCAGGCCCGGCGCCGCTTAGTTTTTACGACAGGCACGGTAACCATGGACACACGGATCGGATTTGGCTGGGACTCGCACGCATTCAAGCCCGGCGTGCCGCTGCGCATTGGCGGACTGACGCTCGACCACCCCGAAGGCCTGGCCGGCCACTCCGACGGCGATGTGCTGCTGCACGCCATCACCGATGCCCTGCTGGGCGCCGTAGCGGCCGGGGACATTGGCAGCTTCTTCCCTCCCGGCGATCCGCGCTGGAAAGACGCCGATTCGGCCATCTTCCTCAACCTGGCCATGGAAGAATTGCAGCACGCCGGCTACCGCATCGTGAACGTGGATACCACCCTCATCCTGGCATCCCCCAAGATTTCCCCCGTCGCCGGCGAGATGCGCGCCCGCGTCGCCGATCTGCTGGGCATCGACATCGATCAGGTCAGCATCAAGGCCAAGACCCCCGAGGGCCTGAACCTCGACCACGTGGCCCAGTGTCATGCCGTCGCTCTGGTTGAGCGCGTGATCGAGCCCGATGAGCTGAAGAGCATGAGTGCCGTCATTGAGACCCAGCGCCAGCTCGAAGACGTAGTCGAGGATCTGCTCAGTTCCGTCCACGGCGTGCCGAAAAAGCGCACCGTCGCGCCGGTCTACGACACCGAGGACATTACGTAAGAACAGGGATGAGGGACCAGGGATCGGAGAATCTGAGCCGGGAACTGGCGTTTCGGCTCCTTCCCTGGCACAAACGTGGGTATCCCATCCTTGCGGCGTTCTTGCTTTTGTCGCAAGGGTGGAAAACCTCGAACCCATGGCGTGTCTTTTTCGTTAGCCCGTTGCAACCGGAGGTCTTCCCATCATGAATCTGCGCGGCCCTGCGATCTTTTTCACAATTCTCCTTGCCTCTCTTCCTCTCGGCCTCGTTGCCCAAACCCCCGACTGGCGTACCCCCGCCGAAGTCAGCGACTACCGCACCACCCCCGACTACGCCGAAACCGTTGCCTACCTTGAGCGCATCGCCGCCGCCAGGCCTACCCAAGTCAAGATCGAAAACTTCGGCAAGACCGGCGAGGGCCGCGACTTGAAGATTGTCATCGCGTCGAAGGATGGAGTATTCGATCCCGCCGCCATCCACGCCTCCGGCCGCGCCATTCTCCTCGTGCAGAACTCCATCCACGCCGGCGAGATGGACGGCAAGGATGCCTGCCTTTCTCTTCTTCGCGACCTCATCCAAAACAAGGACAGAGCGAAGCTCCTCGATCACGTAGTCCTAGTCTTCATCCCCGTCTACAACATCGACGGCCACGAGCGCCGCTCGGCCTGGAACCGCATCAACCAGAACGGCCCCGAACTGGCCGGCTGGCGCGCGAACGGCAGCAACCTGAACCTGAATCGCGACTACATGAAGGCCGACGCACCCGAGACCCGCGCCTTCCTCAAGATGTTTCACCGCTGGTTGCCAGACTTCTTCGTGGACAACCACGTGACCGACGGCATGGACTACCAGTACGACGTGACCTTCGCCATCGATGCCGGACCGGACGTGGCTCCGGCCACGGCCCAGTGGATTCGCGAAACCGTGAACCCGGAACTCGAGCGCCAGGTAGACGCCTCGGGCCATCTTGCGTTTCCCAGCTACATCTATCTCAACGACGACACCGATCCCGCGCAGGGCCTGGGCTTCTACGCCGAAACGCCGCGCTTCTCCACAGGCCAGATGATCCTTGAAAATCGCCCCGGCATGCTGGTCGAGTTGCACATGCTCAAGGACTACAAGACCCGCGTCACAGGCGACTACGAGATTCTCCGCGCGTTGCTTGAGGTCCTCAACCGCGACACGGACAAACTCATCGCCCTCAACCGTGAAGCGGACGCCGGCGCGGCCAGGCTCGGCGCGCATCCGCTCGGCAACGAGAAATTCCCGCTCACCCTGGACGGGAACGGCGAAACCACCCCGGTCGTCTTTCATGGCTGGCGGTACACCCGCGGTCTGAGCGAGATTTCCGGCGCCATGAGTGTGAGCTACCATCACGAACCCTGGAACGTGACGCTGCCCCTGGCTACCGGAGTCAAAGTTACGTCTTCAACCCGTCCCCCTGCCGGTTACATCGTGCCGCCGCAATGGACCCATGTGATCGACGTGCTCACCGCGCACGATGTCACCCTTCGCCGCACCACCGCGCCCTTCACCGGTAAAGTGGAGCGCTACCGCTGCTCGGGCATGCAATGGCAAGGCAAACCCTTTGAAGGCCGCCATCCCATCTTGCCCGGCGAGGACACAGGCGCGCAGCCCGGCCGCTATGGCCAATGCACCCTCACCACCGAAACCCTCACCCTCCCTGCCGGATCGGTCGTGGTCCCGCTCGATCAGCGGCTTTCGAAGGTCGCCATCCACTGGCTGGAGCCGGACGCACCCGACTCCGCCCTGCGCTGGGGCTTCTTTGATTCCATCTTCGAGCAAAAGGAGTACGGCGAGGCCTACGTCCTGGAAAAGCTGGCCCGGGAAAACCTGGCCAAAGATCCGGCTCTCAAGGCCGAGTTCGAGCACCGCGTCCAATCGGACCCACGCTTTGCCGCCAGCCCCGACGCCCGCCTCGAGTTCTTCTATGATCGCTCGCCATGGGGACAGGCAAACCACGTCGGTGAATACCCCGTCGGCCGCCTGCTTTCCCTTGACGGCCTGCCGCTGAACTGAGAGATCCTATCCAGCAGGAGTTGTGACAAAAATGCGAATGGACCCTGTTGATTTTGATTGCGGATTCCGCAGTTTGGCCTTACCGTTGCTCCAAGCTTTCATCCCACCCTGGGAGTGATCCGTATGCACAACCTTGCGCTGATTCTGCAAAGCCAGCCCGATCCTGAGACCATCAAGCGTTTAGTCGTAGCCATGCTCGCCCTGATCCCGCTCTTCATTCTGATCGGGATTGTCATTGTGATGGTGCCCTGCTGGCTCATCCTGAAGAAAGCCGGATTTACACCGTGGCTTGCGCTGCTGTGCCTGATTCCGTCGCTCGGCACTCTCGTCTTGCTTTACGTCCTGGCCTTTTCTGATTGGAAGGTTCTGCCCCCGCCGGAGTTGGGTTGGCCGCCACAACCGCCGTACCCGCCCCAGCCGCCTCTTCCGCCTCAATCCTGAGACGGCCCAGGGCAGCCGGAGAGGGAAGGAATGCTAGCATCGTGAATGGAAAGTAATCTAAACGATGCCTGATTCGATTCCCTCTTCGTCAAAATCTCCCCGTGTCCGTTTTGCTCCCTCACCCACCGGCTACCTGCACGTGGGCGGAGCGCGCACTTTTATCTTCAATTGGCTCTATGCCCGCCACAATCACGGAACCCTGGTATTGCGTTTGGACGACACCGATGTCGAGCGCAACACCGAGGCCAGCGTCCGGTCCATCTTCGAGGGACTGCGCTGGCTGGGCCTCGACTGGGACGAAGAGTATAAGCAATCCGAACGCCTTGCCCTGCACAGCCGACAGACCGAATCCATCTTCGCCAAGGGCCTTGCGTATCGCGACTTCACCCCCGCCCACGCGGGCGGCGCCCTCTCGTCCGATGAAGAGTCATCCTCCGCCCACGGCGCCTGGCTCTTCAACCCCGGCATGCGCGAACTCTCCCGCGAAGAGAGCGACCGCCGCGCCGCCGCCGGCGAGCCGTTCGCCCTCCGCTATCGCGTTCCCCGTGGCCAGGGCCGGACTTTGCGATTTGTTGATGGCGTCTACGGCGAGCAGAGCAAGCTGGCCGACGAGGTCGAAGACTTCGCCCTGCTGCGCTCGGACGGCATGCCGACCTATCACCTTGCCTCGTGCGTCGACGACGCCGATCTGCGCATCAGCCACATCATCCGAGGCCAGGATCACCTCACCAACACCTTCAAGCATCTGCTCATCTTCGAGGCCCTCGGTGTCGAGCCACCCCAGTTCGCGCATCTCCCGTTGCTCGTTGCCCCGGATGGCGCCAAACTCTCCAAGCGCCGCCATGGCCCCGTCGTCAGCGTCACCACCTATCGCGATGCCGGCTTCCTGCCTCAGGCCTTCGTCAACTTTCTCTGCCTCCTCGGCTGGTCGCCCAAGAACGACCGAGAGTTCCTGGCTATCGACGAGCTCGCCGCGGCTTTCACTCTCGAGGCCGTCAACCGCGCCAACGCCGTCGTGAATTTCACCGACGAAGACCCCTTTGACCCCAAAGCCGTCTGGCTTAACGCCGAGCATATCCGCGCCCTGCCCGTCGAGCAGCTCAGCCTCTGCCTCCAGCCCTTCTTTGAGCAGGCCGGCCTCCATCCCTCGCCGGAAAAGCTGCTCGCCGTCACCCCGCTCATCCGCGAGCGCATCAAGCTGCTGCGCGATGCCGTCTCCGCCGCCGACTTCTTCTTCCTCCCCCAGCTCGCCCCCTACGACCCAGCCGACCTGATCCCCCAGAAAGGCAATCAGCCGGGCGATGCCGCTCTGGCTCTGCGCATTCTCCATCACGCCCAGGAAGTTCTCGCCACAAACTCTTTCGACCGCGATTCGCTCGACCAGACCCTGCGCGCGGCAGCCTCTCAGCTAGGCCTGAAGGCGGGGCCGATGTTCCAACCCATCCGGGTCGCCGTCTGCGGACGTAAAAACGCGCCGCCGCTCTTTGAAACCATGGCCGTCCTCGGCCGCGAGCTATGCCTCGCCCGCATCCGCCAGGCCGAAGCCAGCCTTCAATCGCTCGCTTGAATACAGACTCGCCCACAGCCACACCCGTACAGAAGGAATCGCAGCAATGACCAACTCGAATCCGGAAAGCCAGAACGCTCCCACTCCCTCCAACTTCCTCCGTGATCAAATCGCGGAGGATGTGCTCACCAAAAAGTACGGCGACGCTGTCGTTCAGACCCGCTTTCCTCCCGAGCCCAACGGCTATCTCCACATCGGCCACGCCAAGGCCATCTGCATCGACTTCGGCCTCGCCGACGAGTTTGGCGGCAAAACCAACCTGCGCTTCGACGATACCAATCCCGAGAAGGAAGAGCAGGAGTACGTCGACTCCATCCAGAAGGACGTACGCTGGCTCGGCTTCCAGTGGGATCGCCTCTGCTACGCCTCTGACTACTTCGGCCAGCTCTACGAGTGGGCTCTGCAGCTTATCAAGGCCGGCAAGGCTTACGTCGATGACCTTTCCGCCGAAGAGATTCGCCAGTATCGCGGCACCCTCACCGAGCCCGGCAAAGACAGCCCCTATCGCAGCCGCTCCATCGAAGAAAACCTCGACCTCTTCCTCCGCATGAAGAACGGTGAGTTTCCCGACGGCAGCCGCGTCCTGCGCGCCAAAATCGACATGGCCTCACCCAACCTCAACCTGCGCGATCCGGTCATGTACCGCATCCTGCACGCCACGCACCAGCGCACCGGCGACCAGTGGTGCATCTATCCCATGTACGACTACGCCCACGGCCAGTCAGACTCCATGGAGCGCGTCACCCACTCCATGTGCACTCTCGAGTTTGCCGACCACCAGCCTCTCTACCGCTGGTATATCGAGCAGTTGGGCATCTTCCCTTCGCAGCAGATCGAATTCGACCGGCTTAACCTCACCTACACCCTGCTCAGCAAGCGCAAGCTCCTCCAGCTTGTACAGGAAGGTCGTGTGAATGGCTGGGACGATCCCCGCATGCCCACCCTCTCCGGCATTCGCCGCCGCGGCTTTACCCCTGAGGCCATTCGCGCCTTCTGCGCCTCCATCGGCGCCTCGCGCACCAACGGGACAACAGATATCGAGATGCTTGAGCACTTCCAGCGGGACGACCTGAACCGCCGCGCCCCCCGTGCCATGGCCGTTCTGAACCCCCTCAAGCTGGTGATCGACAACTACCCCGTTGGTCAGGAGGAGTTTTTCGAAGTCGTCAACAACCCCGAAGATCCCACCGCCGGCACCCGCCAGGTACCTTTCTCGCGCGAGCTCTATATTGAGCAGGATGACTTCCGCGAAGTTCCTCCGCCCAAGTACTACCGCCTATCCCCTGGCAAGGAGGTGCGCCTGCGCGCCGCCTACTTCATCACCGCCCACAGCGTGGTGAAAGACTCTGCCGGCAACATCGTAGAGGTCCATTGCACCTACGATCCGGCCAGCCGCGGCGGCAACTCTCCCGACGGCCGCAAGGTCAAGTCCACCATCCACTGGGTCTCGACCGCCCACGCCATCTCCGCCGAAATCCGTCTCTACGACAAGCTCTTCACCAAGGCCGATCCCGGCGATGTAGAAGAAGGCGAAGACGTCCTCAGCAATCTCAACCCCGACTCGCTGGAAATCCTCACCGGCGCCAGGCTTGAGCCATCCCTCGCCAACGCCACGATCGGAGACCGCTTCCAGTTCGAGCGCGTCGGCTACTTCTGCCTGGACCCGGATTCGACCCCCGACTCCACTCCGCGCCGTCTGGTCTTCAACCGCACCCTCCCGCTTAAAGACTCCTGGGCACGGATCGGGAGGAAGTCGGGAGCGTAAAGCCTCTCAATCAATCGAATTTTTGCAAGGGCACGGCTTCAGCCGTGCCGCTGCGACAGCAAAATCAATGAGGGCTTTAGCCCCTGAGGGATTCTTTCCAAACTGGCCGGTTTCCCAGGTCCCGCCTTTGAAATCTGGGAAACCACAAACTCACTCTCCCGCTCTTTGCATAGAATTACCATTTTGTATGCGATTCAAAATAAGCACTTTGATGACGATAGAGTCCCAGGAAACTGGTTGGGAAGGAAGCGTCGCGAGCGCGAGGAAGGGCGCTCTTCCTATCTTCCAAGGACATCGATGGGCACGGTAATCGTCCGGGGCGGCATGCAGGCGTTCCGGTCGCACGCCTGAAAGTGGAGCTTGGCTTCCACCAGATGATTGCCCTCCGTAGCCACAATGCGCGCCTGAATCACAAACTCGCCTGTGTAGACGCTGAGCCTCGTGCCAGGGTCCAGCGGCAACGTAAAGTCCACGCCCGCCGGGTAGTTCGCCCCCTCCAGCCGCACGCCTGCGCCCTCTGGAATCGAGAAAATCGTAGGGATGAGAAACTCGTCCTTCGGGGTATGCGAATTGATGTGCATCCCTTGCGCGATGCGAAAGTGCAGCGCGACGACGCTCGGTTTCCCCGTCGCCACCGTGACCTGCTCGGGATAGAGATACTCGACCGCCGCACCCTTCAAAATCGACCGCCCCGGCGCATGGGACTGCCCCTGCGCCAGCAGGACCGCCATCCCCAAAGCGACTGCCGCTGCAAAGCGAACTCCAATATTCATTTCCGGCATGAATCCTTATCCACCTTAGCGCCCACTCGCTGACTTGCTAACTCTCTGACTTGCTAACCCGCTACCGCCCCAGTGCCTTCTTGATATTGCCCTCGATGTCGTCTTTCGAGGTCAGCCCTAGTTGCGCTGCGACCACAGTCCCGTTGCGATCGACAAAGAACGATGTAGGCAGCTCATCCAGTCCGCCATAGGCCTTGTCGAGCGTGGCCCCATCAATCAGCACCGGGTAAGGGATGTGCATCTGCTGCGCGGAGTGGGCAATCTCCTTCTTCTCGCTGATCAGCTTCTGCGGGTCGTCGCGATCGATATCGTCCGCCGAGACGCCCAGGATCTCGAATCCCTGCGCCGCATACTGATTCCTCAACTCGACCAGCCAGGGTGTCTCAATTTTGCAGGGAGCGCACCACGTGGCCCAGAAGTTGATCAGTACCGCCTTGCCCTTGTAACTGGCCAGCGAGACTTTTTTGCCGCTCAGGTCTTCCAGCGCAAAGACCGGCGCCGGCTTGCCTTTGAGTGGCGTAACATACTGCGGCTCGCCGCCTGTCGAATCGGTCACCAGTTCGCCATGCGCGGCCGAGGCCAGCAGCCGCTCGGCGGCCTGTTGGCGGTACTACCAGTTGGCCCACCCCGCCAAGGCAAAGATGGCCAGAATGAACAGAACGGCAGTGATCACCAGCGTGTTGCGCTTCAAGGAGCTTTGACCTCTCGTACTCCATTGTACGAGCAGAGTGCCCCACCCACGCCGCGTCGTTGCTTTCGTGGGTGGAGTGGAAAGCCACGATGCCCCGCCCCGAAACTGATACCATCAGAAACCGATGAACGACATTCCTGAACCAGCCCGTCTGGAACCGGCAGCTTTGGTCCGCACCGAAGCCACGGCCCTCGAAGCATTGGCGGCGCGTCTTGAGGGTTCCATGGCCGCAGACTTTCGCCGCGCCGTCGAGCTTATCCTGCGCTGCGCTCATGAAAATGGCCGCGTTGTGGTCACCGGCATGGGCAAGAGCGGCATCATCGCGCAGAAAATCGCCGCCACGCTCAGCTCCACCGGCTCACCCGCCCTGTTTCTGCACCCTGCCGAGGCCGTCCATGGCGACCTGGGCGTGCTGATGCACGGCGATGTCGTCATTGCGCTCTCCGCCAGCGGGGAAACGGAAGAGATTCTGCGCCTGCTGGCCACGCTCAAGCGCAAGGGCGATGCGCTGATCAGCTTCAGTTGCAATCTAAACTCGACTCTTGCACAAGCCAGCGACGTAGCTCTCGACTGCAGCGTGGCGCGCGAAGCCTGCGGTCTGAATCTCGCCCCCACCGCCTCCACCACCGCCATGCTCGCCCTGGGCGATGCCCTGGCTATTGCCGTCAGTCTGCGCAAGGGCTTCCGCGCGGAGGATTTTGCGGATCTTCATCCCGGCGGCAAGCTGGGCAAGCGCCTGGCCAAGGTCCGCGACCTGATGCACTCCGGCGACGCCATCCCCGCTGTCGCTCCCTCGACGTCGATGACTGACGTGATCTACGAAATGTCAAGCAAGAAGCTGGGCATCACCACCGTGCAGGAGCAGGGGCGGCTTTGCGGCGTCATCAGCGACGGCGACTTGCGGAGGCTCTTGGAACGCGAAGGCGGCGCAGCCCTCAGCCGCACCGCCGGCGAAGCGATGAACGACCATCCCCGAACCATCGGCGCGGAAGAAATTGCCGCTACGGCCCTCACTATTCTTGAAGAGCACAAGATCACTTCGCTTGTCGTCATAGACGGCGAAGGAACCGTCGAAGGCGTGCTCCACCTGCACGATCTGTGGGGCGTGGAGTTGATTTAAAGCAAGGAATAGGGAATAGGGAATAGAAAAACCCCATGGTTGGTGTTCTTGCTATCCCAAGTCTCAAGATCGAGACTTGGGGGCAACCGGCACAAAGCGCATCTCACGCCTACTTACACAGAGCGCGAGCTCTTTCGAGTAGCTCCGGTGAATACTTCTCTGGAATCTTGACGAACTTGACCAGGTCCTTTTGAGCGCGCTGCATCAGTTCGTCCATGTTTTCCTGAGTTTCCAGAAATTCCTTCTGATCCAGGGTGTAGTTCTGAGTCTCAATGACGGTAAGCTTTCCTACTGACTTGGTTGTCACCGCCACGCCCCAAAACATCCCGCTGGTCTTGCGACCTTCCTGGAAAATCACGCAACCGGCGTTTTGGGTAAGGGCGCCCCACACGACCGGGGCCTGGTATGGAGCATTCTTGCAGGCGGCAAAGCTCAAGGGCGACAAAACGAAGAGCAATAGCAAAGCAGCGGGCAGTTTCATGGGTCATCACATCGAAGAAAATCTGGAATGCGTAGAAACAAAAAACAATATACGCGCCTAATCCTCTGAGAGCCATCAATCCCGAGCAAATATGGGACAATTCTGCTTCATTGTCGCCTCCAGCGCCGGTATTGTGTCTAAAGAAGAGATCCTTCAGACCGCGCGACTCGCCGAACATTTAGAATAATTACTGCTTTAATTTTGTCTTGCGTCCGCTGTGGCGGACGGGAAAGCACACACTCATTCGTATGCATCGCTGGTCCAAGCTCTTTATTCCCACTCTTCGCGAGGCCCCGGCAGACGCCGAAGTGGCCAGCCATAAGTTTTTGCTCCGCTCCGGCTACATTCGCCAGCTCGGCGCGGGCATTTACAACTACCTCTTCCTCGGCCAGCGCTCGATCAATAAGATCATCGCCATTGTGCGCGAAGAGATGGACCAGATCGGCCAGGAGTTCTTGCTGCCTGCCCTGCTGCCCAAAGAGCCGTGGGAGCAGAGCGGCCGCTGGACGGGCATGGGCGACAACATGTTCCGGCTGAAGGACCGCAAGGGGGCCGATCTTTGTCTGGGAATGACTCATGAAGAGATCATGACCACCATCGCCCGCAGCGAACTGCGCAGCTACAAGCAGTTGCCGCAGATCTGGTACCAGATTCAGACCAAGTTTCGCGATGAACCGAGGCCCAAGTCCGGCCTGCTGCGCGTGCGCCAGTTCATCATGAAGGACGCTTACTCCTTCGACATCGACAAGGCCGGCCTCGACAAGAGCTTCGAGCTGCACGATGCGGTGTATCGCAAAATTTTCTCGCGCTGCGGCCTCAAGTTTGTGGCTGTCGAGGCGGATTCCGGCGCCATGGGCGGTTCGCAGTCGCAGGAGTTCATGGTCTACACCGACGCCGGCGAGGACCTGATCGCAAGCTGCCCGGTTTGCGGCTACGCGGCCAACACAGAGAAGGCAACTTCGCTGCTCGATCCGCTGGTCGAGTTGGAACCGACCGGGGACGGCACGCCGGAGTTGGTTTCGACTCCGGGCATGGGCGCCATCGCCGATATTGCGGCCTTCCTGAAAATGGCCGAGTCGTCAGACATCAAGTGCGTGGCTTACATGGGGTTGGTACGCGGAGAAAGTGGAAAGCCGGATCAATGGCGTGGCATCGCCGCCTTTCTGCGCGGCGACCACCAGGTGAACGAGACCAAGTTGCTCGGCGCCATTGGCGCGGCTGAACTGCGCACCATGCAGGCTGACGAGCTCGCGCAGTTCTTCAACGGACCGGGCGGTTTCCTGGGGCCGGTGGGCCTCAAGCAGGATGCCAAGCCTCTCGAAGGCGGTCTCACCGTCGTCGTGGACAAGGCCCTCGAAGGCCGCAAGAACATGGTGTGCGGCGCGAACAAGCTGGATTTCCACTACCGCAACGTGACGCCGGGCCGCGACTTCACCTGGACCCTTCTGGCCGATATCCGCAGCGTGAACGAGGGCGAGGGTTGCCCGAAAGAAGGCTGCACGGGCAGGCTGGTGGTTGGCAAGGCGGTCGAAATCGGCCACATCTTCAAGCTCGGCTACAAATATTCAGAGAGTATGGGCGCGCGCGTGCTCGATGTGAACGGCAAGGAAGTCACACCGATCATGGGCAGCTACGGCATCGGCATCGAGCGCATTCTCACTGCGGCCATCGAGCAGTCGAACGACAACAATGGCTTCTGGCTTCCGGCCTCGATTGCTCCCTTCACCGTGGTGGTGACGGTGACCAACGTGCGTGACGCGCTGCTGTGCGAGACAGGCGAAAAGCTGGCCGCGGAGTTGGAAGCGGCCGGGTTTGACGACGTGCTTCTGGATGACCGCGACGAGCGCGCCGGCGTCAAATTCAAGGATGCCGACCTGGTGGGCATTCCCTATCGCATCAACGTAGGCAAGAAGGCCGCCGGCGGCCAGGTGGAACTGGTGACGCGCGCCACCGCAACCAGCGCCGATGTAGCGTTGAATGAAGTGGTGGCGCTGCTGAAGGTCCGCGTTCTGGAAGATGCGTAAAGGCAGCTTTCCGCTTCCCGGTTTTCTTGTACGGATTTGCGACTTTGATTCCCGGCGAAAGCCAGTCCAGGCACGGAAGAGCCGGAAGCTGGTAGCTGGAAGCTGATAAAAAGGAGTAGCAATGGCGTTGAAGATCAGAATTCCAAGACCAACGGGACGGCATCCCTGGGAATTGCCGCTTCTGCGCGTGGTGATTGGGATTCTTGCGGCGGGCGCGCTTGTGGTCTTCGTGGTCGGCGGCTATTTCTACTTCAAGTATCAGAGCGTCGTGGACGAGCGGCTCAAGCAGCCGATCTTCGCCAATACCGCCAAAATTTTTGCGGCGCCGCGCGAAGTGCGCCCTGGGCAGAAGCTCTCGGTCCGCCTCATCGCCAATGAATTGCGCGAGGCCGGCTACTCGGCCGATGGCGCCTCGCAGCTCTCGCCCTTGGGAACCTTCTCAGAGGGTGCGCAGACCATTACCGTGCGCCCCGGCCCGCAATCCTATCACGCACAGGACGGCGCAACCATCCGCATCGCCGAGGGCGTTGTGGAATCAATCATTGACGATCATGGGCAGCCGTTGGCCAGTTATGAACTGGAGCCGCTGCTCATCACCGGCCTGAGTGAGGACGCCAACCGCACCAAGCGCCGCCTGATCACCTACGATGAGATTCCGCCAAACCTGGTGCAGGCCGTACTGGCCATCGAGGACCGCCGCTTCTTTGAGCACAGCGGCGTGAACTATTGGCGGCTGATGGAAGCGGTCTTCCGCGATGTGACCTCGGGCCAGAAGCAGCAGGGCGGCTCCACGCTGACCATGCAGTTGGCGCGTGGTTTTTTCCTCTCGCCGGAGAAGCGCATCAAGCGCAAGATCATCGAGATTGTCATCACCTTCCAGCTTGAGCACCGCTTCAATAAGAGACAGATCTTCGAGATGTACGCCAACGAGATCAACCTGGGCCAGCGCGGCAGCTTCTCCATCGACGGCTTCGGCGAGGCTTCGCAGGCGTATTTCGGCAAGGATGCGCGTCAGCTCGACCTGGCCGAGTGCGCCCTTCTGGCCGGCATGATCCAGCGGCCCAACTACTTCAATCCCTACCGGCATCCCGACCGCACCATCGAGCGGCGCAATCTGGTCCTCGACTCCATGGTCGAGACCGGGGCCATCACCAAAGACCAGGCCGAGCGCGCCAAGGAAGAACCGCTCCATCTCTCCGCGGCCAGTGTTGACGCCAGCGAGGCCCCTTACTTCGTCGATCTGGTGCATGATCAACTGCTGCAGAAGCTTGGCGAACGCGACTTCAACCGCGAAGGCCTGCGCATCTACACCTCGCTCGATCCTGATCTGCAGCGCGCGGCCGCGGATGCGGTCGATGTGGGTATGCGCAATGTGGACGCGCTGGTGGACAAGATGCACGCGCATCGCAAGCCCGGCGAAACCATCCTTTATCCGCAGGTGTCGCTGGTAGCCATCAATCCTCATACCGGCCAGGTGCTGGCGCTCATCGGCGGACGCAACTACGGCAACTCGCAGTTGAACCACGCCGTGGCCAAGCGTCCCACCGGCTCCATCTTCAAGCCCTTCGTCTACGCGGCGGCATTCAACACCGCCGTCGCCGGAACCGTGCTGCCCGGCCAGGAGAAGCCCTTCTCGGCCATCACCATGCTGAACGACGAGCAGACCACCTACGACGTGGGCGGGCAGGAGTATGCGCCGCGCAATTACAAGGATGAATACCACGGCCAGGTCACGGCCATGTATGCGCTGGCCCACTCGCTCAACAATGCCACCATCAGCCTGGCCTCGGAAGTGGGCTTCGACAATGTGGCCGAGCTGGCGCGCGAGTCCGGCGTAAAAAATGCGCGGGGAACGCCATCGGTAGCCATCGGCTCCTACGACGCCACTCCCCTCGACATGGCCGGCGCCTACACCGTCTTTGCCAACAACGGCCTGCATCTGGACCCCTGGATGCTGGCCAGCGTGCGCAACCCCTCGGGCGACATCATCACCGACTACACGCCCACCTCAAAGCAGGTGCTGGACCCGCGCGTGGCCTACCTGACCACGAATCTGATGGAAGGCGTGATGAACTTCGGCTATGGCTATGAAGTTCGCCGCCGCGGATTCATGGATCCCGCCGCAGGCAAGACCGGAACCTCGCACGATGCGTGGTTCGGCGGCTTTACCAGCAATCTCATCTGCATTGTGTGGGTGGGCAACGACGACTATACCGATGTGAAGCTGGCAGGTGCCGTGGCCGCCGCGCCCATCTGGGCGGAGTTCATGAAGCGCGCCGTGCAACTGCCGCAGTACTCTGACACGCACAGCTTCACCCCGCCCGACGGCATCGAGATCGTAAAGCTCGATAAGGCCACCAACCTCGTCAGCGACGAAGCCTGCCCGGACGGCTATGATGCAGCCTTCCTGCCCGGCACCGCGCCCACCGATACCTGCGACCATCCCGCCGACCGCCGCAACCTGCTGCAAAAGATCTTCGGGCTGGGCAAACCGGCGAACTGATTCCAGGGTACCCTCACCCGTCAACGACCGACCCGTCCGGCATCGGCTGGCAATGCTGGCACCAGAAGGTGACGCGCGTATCCGGCCCCTGGATGCGCCTGCGGATCGGCTCGCCGCAGCGTCTGCAAGGCTCTCCCTTGCGCCCATAAACCCACAAACCGGCACTGGGATCGGCTTCATGTGTGGTGCGCCGCTTGCGGCCGCCATAGGTCACGATCGTGTCGCCTGAGTCTTCCAGCACATTGGCCTTCACAAGCGTGCGCGCGGCGGCAATCAAAACCGTAACCTGCTCGCAACTCAGCGTCGCCACTCTGCAAAACGGATTGATGCCAGTCACAAAGCAGATCTCCGATTTGAAGACGTTGCCCAGTCCGGCCATCACTTCCTGGTGCAGCAACACATCGCCAATCTCTTCGCCTCCATGCGTCAGCACACGCCGCTGCACTTCCGCCGGATCGAATTCTTCGCTCAGTACGTCGATTGCGGACAGCGGAATTCGCAACGCCCGCTCCAGTTCCTGAGGTTTCAGCATCCTGGCCACTGGCACGCGAAATCCAATCGCAACATAGTCGCTGTTTTCCAATAAGATGCGCATATTCGAGCGCGGCTGCTGCCATCGCTCCCCGGGCCGGTAGATATGCCAACTGCCGCTCATGAGCATGTGAGTAGCCAGCGTTCCGCCACCGGAAAAATGAATCAAGAGCCACTTGCCGCGCGACTCCACGCGCTCCACCGTCTGCCCCGCGAGCGGCGTGTCGTCGTTGAAGCGCATCAGCAGCGGGAACGTCGAGCGGAAGCCGGTGACCGGCTTGCCCGTCAATGCGCGGCCAAGGGCGCGTGCAGTGCGAAAGATCGTGTCGCCCTCTGGCATGGCCTATTGCAGCTCCCCCGTACTGCTTCCGGTCCGCGACTCCTGGTGGGTCACGGCGATTGGAATGCGCCGTAGGTGCATCCCCAGAGGACCCGGATGAAAGCCCGCATCCATGAGGAACCGGGCCATGAGATGCGCCGCCACTGGCTGACCGTTGATGGTGGTGATGAGCACGCCCTGATGGCTTGCGCCGCGCAGCCGCTCCTGCCCTCGCGCACACAGAAAATGCGCCAGCCCTGAGGCCGCCTGCGAGCGCTCCGGCTCCTCGGCAGGCAAAAAGACCAGCAGGTTCGGGTTGCCGCGGCGGAGCCACGCAACCAATTGTCCATTGCGCAGAATCACCTCGGCATAAGCGGCGCGGGTAAGGATTCGCGGCGCGGATTCCGAGTCTTCTTCGGCCACGGGAAGGTCGGGCCAGCGCAGGACCGATCCGTAGGGATTGGCTGGATCGGCGGCAGCCAACTGTACAAACTCCGGCTTCTCCTGCGGGGGCGCGGTGCGCAATTGGCGCAGCAGGTCCACGGCGGCCGGCAGCGCAAATTGCGTTGCGCCCAGCCCGGCCACAAAGTATCCGCGGCGAATCCGCCCGCTCTCTTCCAAAGCCTTCAACACGTCATACACCGCGCTGAATCCGCCTGGAACATTCTCCGCCGCAACGTGTTCCCGCAGCAGCACGCCGTAGCGATTCAGCAGTTGCAAAGCCAGCGCGTGGCTGGCCTCAGTGGCCGTGGGAGCGCCTTGGGAAACGGTGGCTGGTTGAGCTTCGTGGTTTTCCACCCTTGCGGCTGAAAGACGCCGCAAGGATGGGGCACCCGGTCCCGAAGATGCGCCGTCACTTCCCTTTCCGCCACACACGGGCAGCAGCGCCCACCGGCCCTGTGCGGTGGGCGGCGTCGTTCTGCGCGAGCGGAAGACAACGCCTGTCTGCAAGCGGCGCGGGGTGCGCACGCTCTCCGGCTTGGCGATATAAGCCCGCAACGCATGAAGCGAATCGTTGGTGATGAGCCCGCGCCACACCAGGCTCCACAGCGCCTCAATCGTCTCGCCCGGGTAGCCTCCGCCCACAGCCTGATGCAGCGCGTCAAAGAAGCTCGCACCCGTGGACTCAAGCACGGCAAGCAGTTTCTCTTCGCGCTCGGTCAAGGGCTCAACCAGAGGCCGATGCTGCGCCAGCAACGGCAACTTGTCGGCGAGAAAGAGCGCGATGCGGCCGTCTCGCTCGCCGATGGGCTCAACTCCCGCCCACGCCACTTCGCCCGCCGCGATCAAGGTATCCAGGCCGGCCGGCGCATACTCCGCAAGACGAGCCGGCAGAATTGCCGTCTCCACCAGCGACGCCGGCAACGGCGCACCCTGCAGGCTCTCGATGGCGTCCAGCAGCGCGTCAAGATGACCCGCCCCACTGCGGCGCGGCGTCAACAGTCCCTGCCAGTGCGTGAGGAAGCGCGCCAGCGTATGCTGCTCCACCGGCTCAACCTCCCGGCGCAGCCTGGCCAATGATTTGCGGCGAATCAGCCGCAGCATCTCCGCATCGCACCACTCCCGATGCAGTCCGCCCGGCCGAAATCCGCCTTCCAGTACGCGCCCCTCATGGGCCAGTTGCCGCAGCGCATTCTCGACCGCCGCGGCATCCAACGCAAAACGATCGGCGGCCTCGCGCAGTGTGAACGGCCCATGCGTGCGCGCATAGCGTCGCACCAGTTCCAGCACCGGCTGCGCCACCGGCTCCAGCAGCGCCACGGCCAGCCCCGGCGGCAACGGAATCCCCAATCCATCGCGATAGCGCGCCGCATCCTCCGCCGCAATCAAACGCCGCTCACCGGCAATGCGTAGCTGCAGCAATCGCCGCGAGCGGACAAGCCGATCCACGTGCGCCAGCAAATCCGGCGAAACCAGGCGCCGCGCCAGTTCATCGCGCGACAAATCTCCCAATCGCAGGCAAAGATCGTGAATGCCATCTGCCGAGCGCGCGCGATAGTTCTCAGCCAAACATTGCGCAATTTCTTCCACCTCGGCAATCGCATCCGCATCCAGCAGTTCACGCAGATCGGCCGCGCCCAGCAGTTCGCGCAACTGGTCCTGATCGATGGTGAGCGCCTGCGCGCGGCGCTCGGCCAGCGGTGCATCGCCGTCATAAAGAAAATTCGCCACGTAACTGAACAGCAGTGACGCGGCAAATGGCGAGGGCTTGCGCGTCTCCACCACATGCACACGCAACTGCCTCTGCTCCACGGCTCGCAGCGTCTCAATGAGCGCGGGCATATCGAAGACGTCGCGCAAACACTCGCGATAAGCCTCAAGCAGCAGCGGAAACTTTGGATAGCGCGAAGCCACGCTCAACAGGTCGTAAGAGCGCTTGCGCAACTGCCACAGCGGCGAACGCGCGTCGGCACGGCGGCGCGGCAACAGCAGCGCGCGGCCCGCAGCCTCGCGAAACCGCCCGGCAAACAGCGCCGTCGTGCCCAACTGGCGCAGCACCAGCGCCATGGCCTCGGCCGGTTCCACCAGAAACCAATCCGGATCAGGCGGCTCGTCGGTGTCTGGAAAGCGCAGCACAAAACCGTCGTCGCCCCACAGCGTCTCCACCTCCGGCCCGCCCGCCGCGCGAATGCGCGCGCTCACCGCCATGGCCCAGGGAATGTGGATGCGACTGCCGAAGGGTGTCAACACGCAGACCCGCCAGTCGCCCAGTTCATCGCGGCAGCGCTCAATCACCACCGTGCGATCGTCGGGCACAGCGCCGGTCGCAGCCTCCTGGTCGGCCAGAAACTGCATCAGGTTTTCCGCAGCGCCGGGATCGAGATCGTGCTCGGCCACAAGCCGCGTCAGCGCGCCGGGCAGGGGCAGCGCGCGCAATTCGCGCACCAGCGCGCCGATGCGCCGGCCAAACTCAAGCGGCCGTCCTGGCCCGTCGCCTTTCCAGAACGGCATCTTGCCCGGCTCGCCCGGCGCGGGCGTCACCAGGACGCGATCGTGCGTAATCTCCACAATCCGCCACGTCGACGCGCCCAGGATGAACGTCTCGCCGGGATGGCTCTCGAAGACCATCTCCTCATCCAGCTCACCCACGCGGACGGCCTTGCCCTCGCTGTATGCCAGAAAAACACCATACAACCCGCGGTCCGGAATGGTGCCCGCGTTGAGAATCGCCAGCCGCGCCGCGCCATCGCGCGCCGTCACCACGTTGCGCACACGATCCCACGTGAGCCGCGGCCGCAGCTCGGCAAATTCGTCGGATGGATAGCGTCCACTGAGCAGATCGAGAACGCCCTCAAACGCCGCGCGGGTCAGCCCGCCGAACGGCGCCGCGTGACGGACCAGGTCGAAAAGGGCGTTGACGCTGACTTCAGGCTTCGATGGTTCCACTTCAATCCACTGAAGAAGGACCGTCGGTTGAGCTTCGTGGTTTCTCAGTGTTTCGGCAGAATCCGGCTCGCCAAACCTCAATTCGGCGGTAAGATTCTTTGTCCGGCGCGCACTTTTTTGAACTTTCGATCGCCGGGGCAGCGCCGCGGCGCGCGGCGGATGCGCCACAATCGCCACCAGTTGCTGCGCCAGCACATCCAGCGGATTGCGCGGAAAGCGCGTGGACTCGATGTGTCCTTCGTGCATGGCGCGCGTCACGGCGGCGCAGGCCACCAGATCGGCGCGATACTTGGGAAACAGAATTCCCTCGCTCACCGCGTCCACGTGGTGTCCGGCCCGGCCAATGCGCTGCATTCCGCTGGCCACCGAGGGCGGCGCTTCAATCTGGATCACCAGATCCACGGCGCCCATATCGATGCCCAGTTCCAGCGTGGAGGTAGCGCATAGCGCGCGTATCTGCCCCGCTTTCAACTGCTCTTCGATGATCGTCCGCTGCGCCGCCGCCAGCGAGCCATGATGCGCGCGGGCAATCGGCTCACCGGCTAGCTCATTTAATGCTCCTGCCAGTCGCTCGGCCACTTGACGGCTGTTCACAAACAGAATTGTCGAGTTGCGCTCGCGGATGATTTCGAGCAGCCGCGGATGAATGGCATTCCAGATGGAAACCCGCTTGGGCGCCTGCGAGGCCGGTCCGCTGGGCACATACTCCTGCTCGCCCAGCCGCGCCATATCCTCCACCGGTACCTCAATACGCAACTTCAACTGCTTGGTTGCGCTGGCATTCACGATGGTTACGGGACGATAGCGCAGCGCCGCAGCATCGATTGCGTCTGAAGACCATGCCGTATCGTCAGACGCAACTTGACCTGCGCGCTCCTCGACCGCAACCGGCGTCTCCAACCCGCCCAGAAACCGCGCCACTTCTTCCAGCGGCCTCTGCGTCGCCGAAAGCCCGATACGCTGCAACCGCCGCTTGGTCAGTGCTTCCAAACGCTCCAATGACAACGCCAGATGCGCCCCGCGCTTGGTGGGAACCAGGGCATGAATCTCATCGACGATCACCGTATCCACCGTGCGCAGCGCCTCGGCGGCCTGCGAGGTCAGCAGCAGGTAGAGCGACTCCGGCGTAGTGATGAGAATATCCGCCGGGTGCCGCGCAAACCGCGCTCGTTCCCGCTGCGGCGTATCCCCAGTGCGCACGCTGATGGTGGGCTCGCGAAAGGCTACGCCCATTCGCCGCGCCATATTGGCCATCCCGGCCAGCGGCGAGCGCAGGTTCCGCTCCACATCCACGGCCAGCGCTTTAAGCGGCGAGATATAGAGGATTCGGCAACCCTTTCCACGCTCTTCCGGCTGCGGTTGGAGCATCAGCCGGTCAAGGCACCACAGGAAGGCCGTCAGCGTCTTGCCCGTTCCCGTGGGCGCCAGAATCAGCGCGCTCTCACCGCGCGCGATAACCGGCCAGCCCAGCCGCTGCGGCGCGGTGGGCGCGTCGAACACTACCCGAAACCACTCCGCCGTCACCGGATGGAAACAGGCAAACGGATCAGCCGCGTTAATTGGGTTCGCGGGAGGGCAATGCCGGTCCATTCACTCAGCATAGCGCCGCCAGCGCCAGCCCAGCCGCATCCCTTACTATGGACCTTGCTGGAACGCCTATGCGAGATCACCTGGCTACACTCCTCGACGACTTCCGCCGCTATGGTCGCGAGGTCGCCGTGGTTCGCTACCAAGGCAACCGCCGCCGCGTCACCACTTACGGCGAGATCGCGCGCCTGGCTGGCCGTTTCGCGGCGCTTCTGGTGCAGCGCGGCATCGAGCCTGGCGACCGCGTCCTGCTCTGGGCCGAAAACAGCGCCGAATGGATCGCCGCCTTCCATGGCTGCATGGTGCGCGGCGTACTGGCTGTCCCTCTGGACGCCAGCGGAACCGCCGATTTTGCCGCCCGCGTGGCCGCTGACGTAACCCCCAAACTGGCCGTGGGCGATGCCGTGCTGCTCAGCCAGCTGCCCGCCGATTCGCCCCAGCTCGCCTTCCCACGCCTGCCCTTCGAAGACTGGCTCACCCACCTCCCCGTTGAAGAAGCTGGCCCGGTTCCGGGGCTCTCCCATGAAACTCCGCTCCAGATCCTCTTCACCTCCGGCACCACCGGCGACCCCAAAGGGATTGTCCTCACCCACGGCAACGTCCTGGCCAGCGTCGGCCCCATCGAGGACGCATCCCAGCCTTACATGCGCTACGAGCGACTGATCCATCCCCTGCGCATTCTGCACACATTGCCCCTGAGCCACGTCTTCGGCCAGACCATGGGCCTGTGGGTCCCGCCCATCTACACCGCAGAACTTCACTTCGAGAGCCGACTGGTGGCGCCGCGCCTCATTGACACTATCCGGCGCGAGCGCATCTCCGTACTGGCCGCCGTACCGCGGGTTCATGCGTTACTCAAGATGCACCTCGAAACAACCTTGCCCGGCCTAGCCGAGCGCGCCGCTGCCGCCCAGGGCCGCCGCATTGGGGCCTGGGGACGTTGGTGGCGCTTCCGCGATGTTCATCGGGCGTTCGGCCTCAAGTTCTGGGCGCTCATCTCTGGCGGCGGAGCCTTGCCCGGCCCGCTGGAGCAGTTTTGGAACGCTCTCGGCTTCGTCCTGGTGCAAGGCTACGGAATGACCGAAACGACCGCGCTCATCACTCTCAACCACCCCTTCCACGTGGCGCGCGGCACCATCGGCAAGCCGCTGGCGGGGCGCGAGGTGAAGCTGGGCCCGGACGGCGAGGTGCTGGTCCGCGGCGCATCCATCTCCAGCGCCACCTGGTCTGGCGGCGCGCTGCGCCCGCGCGAGGACGAGTGGCTGGCCACCGGCGACCTGGCCGAAACCCAGCCCACCGGCGAGTTGCGCTTCCTGGGCCGCAAGAGCGAGGTGATCGTGACCGCGGCGGGGGTGAACCTGCACCCAGAGGATTTGGAGGAGGCCATTGAGCAGTCGCCCGGCGTGACAGCCTGCGCGGTGGTGCCCATGGAGACACCCGCCGGCCCCGAGCCTTGCGCCGTGCTCGCCTTTCGCGGACCGGAAACGGAAGCAGCGGCGGCCATCGAGCAAGCCAACACACGCCTCGCGGAGTTTCAGCGCCTGCGCCGGTGGGTGCTGTGGCCCGAGCCCGATCTGCCCCGCACCTCCACGGGAAAGGTTCGGCGCAAGGCCGTGGCGGAGTGGCTGGCCAAGATCCAGGCCGCAGCGGCCACGGCCAGCACCGGCGCGGCAATCCCTCCCGGCGCAGGCGCCTTTGGAGCTTCGACGGACTGGTTGCTGGCGCTCGTAGCGCAAATCTCCGGCGAGACCCCGCCAGGCGTGGGCGACGAGCTGCGCCTCACCGAAGACCTGCATCTGGACAGTCTGGGCCGCGTTCATTTGGCCGCGACCATAGAGGAGCGACTGGGCATGGTTCCCGAGAGCGGTCTATTGGAAGAGGTGCAAACTCTGGGCGAACTGCGCCAGTTGCTGGCCGGAAACCCCGCGCCGGACGTCCATTCCTCACCAAAAGAGGGCTTGCCCTCCTTGCCGGGCACCTCTGATATGGCTTCTGAGACCTGGGGAACCACACAACCGGACGCTACCAATGCCCGTTCCCCGCAGGAACCCCAGATCGAACCAACCCCGGCGCGGTATATCTACCCCCACTGGCCCTGGCTGCTGCCGATCCGGTGGCTGCGCGCTGCCTTCATTGAGGCGGCGATGCGTCCGCTGGTTTGGCTGCTGGCGAACCCTTCCGTGATTGCGTCCGGCCGGCTCGATCCCGGAGAGCCCATGCTGATCGTGGCCAACCACGTAACCGCCTACGACGGACCGCTGGTTCAATATGCGCTGCCCGGCCCTATTCGCCGCCGGATTGCGGTCGCCATGTCCGGCGAGATGCTGGAGGACTTCCGCCATTTCCGCAATCCCGAGCACGGCCCGAAGTATGGCCACTTCGATCTCTTCGGCCCGTTGAGTTATCTGCTCGTCACCGCGCTCTTCAACGTCTTTCCACTCGCCCGCCAGCGGGACTTTCAGCCTAGCTTTGCCCACGCTGGAGAAGCCATGGATCGCGGATTCAACGTGCTGGTCTTTCCCGAGGGCACGCGCTCGGCGGAGGGCCAACTGGCGCGCTTCCGCCCTGGTATTGGTCTGCTGGCCAAGCAATCCGGAGTCCCGGTGCTGCCCATGGCCATCCGCGGACTGGGCGAGCTCAAGATGCGCCGCCGCCGCTGGTTCCGTTCCGACACGATCGAAGTGCGCGTAGGCCAGCCCATCCGTTTCTCACTCCTGGAGACCGAGGCCGCTATCACCGCGCGATTGCATGCGGAAGTGGAAAAGCTGCTCAACGGATAACATCTCTAACTCACTAACCCGCTAACTCACTCACTTTCTAACTCGCCTGTCTCGGTTTGAAGTAACACGTCCCGCCGGCCAATATCGAAGTCCAGATGGAGGGGTCGGCGGGTTGCTCACTCGATCCTAGAAACAGAATGCCGTCGGACGCCAGCAGCCGGTGGATGTAGGCCAGCAGTTCCTTGCGCGTCTCCTGAGAGAAGTAGAGCATCACGTTGCGCAAAAAGATCACATCGAAACGATCACTGGCGCGACGGAAGGGCAGTTGCGGCCCGCACAGGTTGGCCTGGCGGAAATTGCACATCTTGCTCATCGGTTCCTTCACCACCCAGTCCTCGCCCACGCGGTCAAAGTAGCGCACCACGAAGCGCGCGGGCAGGCCGCGATTCATCTCGATGCGGTGATAACGTCCGGCCTGGGCGCGCTCCACCACCTCGGCGCACAGGTCGGTGCCCTCGATGCAGATATCCCATCCGCCGAGCGTGGGAAAGTGCTCGCGCAGCAACATGGCCAGGCTGTATGCTTCCTGGCCGGTGGAGCAGGCCGCGCTCCAGAATCGCAATGTGCGGGCGCTGCGGCGCGCTTCAATGAGCTGCGGCAGCAAATCCGTGCGCAACAGCTCGAAGGGACGGCTATCGCGAAAGAAACTGGTTTCATTGATCGTCATGGCCTCAGCGACGGCGCGCTCCAGCATCGGATTCTTCCGGATGCGCAGGTGCTGCACCAGTTCTTCCAGTTGGGTCATGCCGTGGTTGCGCAGAAGCTTCGAAAGACGCGTATCGAAGAGATAGTCCTGCGAAGCGTCGAGCACGTTTTGCGAATAGCCGAAAACGAGCCGGCGCAGATACTCGTAGTCGACGCCGGAAGCTGCTTGCATGGCTAGACCGCCGGTTCCCGAAGCTCTTGTGCTTCGCTCTGCGTGCGGCTGACAATGCGGAGGATTTCGAGAGTCATGGAGTGCAGCGGCAGCACCTTCTGCGCCAGTTCGGCATGAACCACGGCCCCCGGCATCCCCCATACCGCGCTGGTGGCCTCATCCTGGGCCAGTACACTGCCGCCGTGCTCACGGATGGCGCGGCAACCCATTAACCCATCGGAGCCCATGCCGGTGAGCACAACCGCCAGTACGCCGCTGCCGTATACCCTGGCAGCGGAGCGGAACAGAACATCCGCCGAGGGCCGGCAGTGATTTTCAAAGGGGTCCCGGTTCAGGTGCAGCGTAGCCGGCGCGCCCGCACGCGAAGCCGCCAGCACCTCCATATGCCAGTCGCCTCGGGCAACATAGACGGCTCCGGCTACTACTGGCTCGCCTTCGGTGGCCTCGTGTACCCGCAAACGGCAGCGGCCGTTCAAACGCTCGGCAAACAACCGGGTAAACATCTCCGGCATGTGTTGCACGATCATAACGGGCAAGGGAAAATCAGCCGGCAAACCCGGAAGCACGAGATCGAGTGCTGCCGGGCCGCCCGTCGAGACGCCAATTGTCAAGACCGTCGGAATCGACGAGACCGGCTGCGGCTTGTGCACCTGCGGCAAGGGCAGCGGCAAACGCGCCGCGACGGGGCCGACACCGGGGCCGAAGCCAAACCCGGACCCAGCTCCGGGCATGCATCCTGACCCACATGGGGACCTGGGTCCGGAAAAAGCGGGCTGCGGCTGCCCTTGCAGTCTTCCGGTCAGGGCATGAATCTTGGGAATCAGATCCTTTGCCAACGCCTGGATCGCGGCCTCGCGCCCGGATTGGCCAACCGGCTTGGCCACATAGTCCGAAGCCCCGCCGGCGAGCGCCTCGATGGTCACCCTGGCCCCGCGCCGGGTGAGCGAACTGCACATGATCACCGGCATTTTGTGTCCCCGTGCCCGCAACTCGCGCAGAGTAGCCAGCCCATCCATCACCGGCATCTCCACATCCAGCAGCAACAGGTCGGGTCTGACGTCTTCCACGGCTCTCAGCGCCGATTCGCCGTCCGCCGCGCTGGCCGCCACTTCCAGCCCCGCATCCGTGGCGAACACTGAGCGCAACAGGCTCCGCATCACCACCGAGTCATCGACGACCAGTATTCGGGTCCGCTGGCGGGCCGTCATTGCTCAGGCCCCCGCCAGACCCAGCATGGCGAGCTTTTCGTTCAGCGCTTTCTCGTCGAAAGGCTTCATCAGGTATTCGTCGGCGCCGGCATTCAGTGCGCTGAGAATGAACTCGTTCTCCGCCTCCGTGGTCACCATCATCACCTTCATCTTGTCGAATCCCTGACCGCGCAATTGCCTGAGCATCTCCAGGCCGTCCATCACCGGCATGTTCCAGTCCACCAGGGCAAGGTCGAAGGGCAGGCCCGCATGTAGCCGGTCCATGGCGGCCCGGCCGTCGGCCACCTCCTCGCACTCGATTCCTTTCTCTTCAAGCAAGCCGCGCAAATAGCCCCTCACAAAACGGGAGTCGTCGACAATCAATGCTCGCATCGGTCGCCTCCTGGGTCTAAGCCGCCTGGGTCCCGCTCAGACGCATCGGGTCAAGCCGCTCAGGATTCAGCATCACCAGCAGACGGTCCTTGAGCTTGTAGGCACCGGCAAACAAGGCCCTCCTGCGCTCGTCCAGAATTGAGGGGTTGGGCTCATGGTCGGCCGAAGAGACTGTGAGCACCTCGCCAACCGAGTCCACCAGCAGTCCGAAGCATCCGCCGGCACTGTCCAGAACCAGGATGTCCTGCGGACCATCCCTGGGCGGCAATCCCAGCAATTGGCGCAGGCTCACCGTGGTCAGTACGTCGCCCCGGTAATGAACCAGCCCGCCCACGAAGGCGGGAGCCAACGGAACCGGCTGCGGCCGCGCCGAGCCCACAATCTCAAGAATGTGCGCGATAGGCAAGCCGAACAATCCATCCCCCAGGCGCACCGAACACATTTCGACCAACGTTTCCGTCGCCTTCGTCTCGCGATTGCATGCACTCCCAGCGTTACTCATCGCACTGTCTCCGCAAACTCGTTGAAATTGCCGGGGGCGTTCTCGGCAACCGGAAGCGGCGCCACACCACCCAAGTCAACCACACCGGTTACGCGATCTTTCAGCAGCGTCACCCCGCCCGCACGCTGACGCGTACCGGCCTCGAGCAGGTCACTCCCAGCAGCCACATCCAACACCCGCGAAACCGCGACTCCCACATGCCGGTCGCCCTCCCGGCACACCACAACAATGATTTGCGCCCCTGGATTGCCCTGAGCGGCATCGAGGACCCCGCCGGAATCTTCCACCGGCAACAACTGCCCGTCGAAGTTCAGCACCGGCCGGTAGCCGAGGTACTCGATGCGCGAAGCCGGAAGCTGCTCAATCCGCAGCACGTCGTTGAGCTGGACCGCGGCCACGCGCTCGGCAGCCTCCACCAGCAGATATTCCAGGCACTTCGCCGCCTCAGCCTCGTTTTCTCCTTTTGCCGTTCCAGCGGCCTCTTCTTCCGCGGTCATTGTCACTCCAGCCTTCATCGCGATCGCTCCGGGATCGAGAATCAGCGCCAGGTTGGCATTGCCCAGCACCGTGGCGCCCGAATATAGTCCGATGTCCTTCAGAACCGGAGAAAGCGGCTTGACCACAATTTCCTCCGGATCGGCCAATCCTTCCACCACCAGGCCAAAGCGGCGCCCATCCGCGTCAAGAACGGCGATGAAGTTGTCCCGCTCCGTGGCCACTCTGTGCTCTGCAGCGGGCATCAGCAACCGGTCAAGAAACACCAGAGGAAGCAGCTTGCCGCGCAGCCGGTACAGCGGCGCACCCTCGATCCACTCGATGGCTTTGGCTCCTTGCTCAGGGGGAACGTGCACCAGTTCCGACAGCGCTCCCTGGGGCAGGGCAAAGCTCTGGTTCACGCTGCGCACAATCAGCGCGGGAATGATCGCCAGGGTCAGCGGAATACGCAGCCGGAGCGTGGTTCCCTTGCCGACGCGCGAGTCGATTTCAACCTTTCCGCCGATCTTTTCCACGTTGGTACGGACAACGTCCATCCCTACCCCGCGCCCGCTGACATTGGTCACGGTCGCGGCGGTCGAGAAACCGGGCAAAAACAGCAATTGGAGCAGATCGCGTTCGCCCAGGTTTGCGGCCCGCTCCGGCGTGATCAGCCCGCGTTCGATGGCCTTCTGGCGCACCTTTTCGACGACGATGCCGGCGCCGTCGTCGGAGATTTCAATGAGGACGTGGCTGCCCTCCTGAGCAGCCCGCAGTTTGAGCGTTCCCTCCGGGTCCTTGCCCGCGGCCTGGCGCACAGCGGGCGGCTCGATGCCATGATCCAGCGCGTTTCTGACCGCGTGAGTCAGCGGGTCCTTGATGGCCTCCAGCAGACTCTTGTCCAGTTCCGTTTCCTGGCCCTCCACCTGCAGCCGCACACGCCGGCCAAGCAACTGGGACAAATCGCGCACAATGCGCGGAATTTTGGAAAAAATATTCGAGACCGGCTGCATCCTGGCCTTCATCACGCTCTCGCGCAAATCCGCGGTCACCATGTCCAGGCGCCGCGAGAGCAGGGTCAGATTGGGATCGGCCGCGGTGGCCTGCAACACCTGGTTGCGGGTCAGCACCAGTTCGCCCACCAGGTTCATCATCCGGTTCAGCAGCGTCACGTCCACACGCAGCGTGCTTTCAGCGGCCGTGCCTTGCATACGGGGCCGGGCAGCCTCGCTCTCCGGTTCCACGGCAGTTTTGGAAGCGGGCGCGCCGACCGGCTCCAACGCTTTCGCTGGCACGGGAGCGGCCGAAGCAGGTGCATTTCCAGCCAAAGGGACGGCCGGCTCGGGCGGCAGCGTAGCCACAGACGAAGTGCCAGCCTGGGCGCGAGCATGCTGCTTTGCCGGTGCCTGTGTCTGCGCCAGTTTTGGCGTCTGCAATTCTTCCAGACGGCCGATCAGCTTCGCGTCCTCGCCGTCGCCCTCGCTGTTGTCCGCCTCAATCGTCTTCAGAATGGAACGCAGACCATCGAGCAGTTGCAACAGTCCGGTAATGATCACCCCGTCCGCAGCCAGCTTTCCATCGCGCAGCAGGCCCAGCAGGTTTTCGCCGGCGTGGGCCAGTTTCTCCAGCCGCTTGAAGCCAAGAAATCCCGTGGTTCCCTTGATGGTATGCACCGAGCGAAAGATCTCCGCCAGCAGCGCCATATCCTGAGGCCGCTGCTCCAGATCGGTCAAACAGCGTTCCATCCGGTCCAGGCCTTCCTGGCTCTCAATCAGGAACTCCCTCGTCAATTCATCCATTGCCATCGCGTCCACTCATCCGCCCGGCCAGGGTTGTCCCCGCTTACGGTCGATACCCAAGGCACAGCGAGCACTCAAGCCCTTTATCGGAAAGAAAAGGCTCAACTTGAGGAATGGGATTCATGGCGAAGATCGGGGGAATAGAGATCGAGAGTCGGAGAACGGAAAATCGCAAACAACCAAATCGGCGTGATTGCGGATTTTTCGCGCTAAAGCCGGGTTTTCCAAATTCTGATTTTCAGGCCCGGGAAATTACGAATGCTCCACGGCCCCCTGCACCATGTACAGCGGAGCCGTGAATGCTTTAGCCTCAGGAGTCGTGCCGCCAACAGAAGAAAACCCGAAGTCCGCACCGGAACCGGCGCTCGAAGACCTGCTGGAACAGGCGCGCCAGGCCGCGCACCACTCCTACTCGCCCTATTCCGGATTCCAAGTGGGCGCGGCCCTCAAGCTGACCAATGGAGCGATTGTCACCGGAACCAATGTCGAGAACTCGAGCTATGGCCTGACCCTATGCGCCGAACGTGCCGCCCTGGTCCGGGCCGTCTCTCAATTCGGTCCTCAGATCCGCATCGAGGCTGCCGCCATCGCCAATCTGAACAACGCGCCTAGCCCGCCTTGCGGCGCCTGCCGCCAGGTCTTGGCCGAGTTCATTCTGCCCGAGGCCCCGGTGCTCTTCCCCGCCGCCGAGGGCCTGCGCAGCTTGCCTTTTGCTGACCTTCTGCCTCTGGCCTTCGACAGGAAACGGAAGTGAAGCCCAGAGGAATTGTCTATTTGGCGTAGAAGCGATAGCGGATGGTCCAGTGCGCGGTTTGGCCGGGAGGAATGTTCAGGTGAATGTAAGCCTCCGGGCAGATGGTGGTGCGGATCGACCAGAAATTGAAGCGCCCTATGGGATTATCGGAGGATTGCTCCACGCCTACCCCGGTATTGCGGTTCTCAACGGAGAAATCATAGTCGGCAACATTGTTGGAGTAGCCGGTTAGAAAGCTGGTTGCAGACTGGCCAGGCTGCAATTCCCGATCATAGACAATCTCCTTGCCTTCGATTCGCGCGCCATTTCCCAAAGGCCGCTCGGCTTTGGGTTCGAATGGAAAGCGAACAACCATCCCCGGACCTGTGGAAGCACCATCAAGCATGAAGAAGTCGTGATCGTAGACTTCCGTTTCAATCGTCTTTGTTCCCGTGTTCTTCAATTCATGTTCGATCAGGAGAATCGGCTCGTGCTCGGCGAGCTTCAAGTTCTTCGTATAGACATATGCGATGCCTATCTGCGAATGGAGATCCTGTCTGAAAGAAACTCCGCTCCGTCCCGTGTGGACTGTCCACTTTCCTCCATCGACCAGGGGATAGGTATAAAAGAAATTGAAGCGCGAATCGTCGATCTTGCGCAGCACGCCGACTCCGGGTTTGACAAACAATTCCCCCGGCTTCGCCTCGTCATAGTTCAGTGCGCTAATGCCGCCGGGCGATCGGAACTCCTCTACGGGGCCGGTGATCGCATCATTCAATAATGGATCGTAATGCGGAAACCAGACTCCAAAATACGTGTGGCCCTTATAGGTCAAACAGGGAACCTGGCCCGACCAGTCGAAACGCGAAGCGCGGTAATAGCCATTTGTTGCATCTGGCAGGTAAACCACCGCATTCACAATGCCGTTTGAGATGGAAGCTTTCGGAAAGGAGTTCTGCTGAATGGACGAGCAGGCGGTGGCATCTGCCGCCGCGTCCTTCTGGGCGGCCCATCCCGTTCCGGCTGGCAGAACGAGAACTGACAGAGCAAGGAAAACCAAAACAAAACAGCGTATGCGGACTACCTTGATTTTGTTCATTTTCGGGACCCTACTCCCAGTGGTGCCAATCGACCTGTGCGTGCGTGATTGCGATGCGATTTACAGTCTGTTTTGAACACAAACGCAACGCCGCTTCGGATTCTTCCACAAAGGGACTCTTCGGTCAATGCAGTCTCGCTGCGATTTGAGGGACGACGAGTATTTTTCCGATGCGCAGTCCCCGCTTGCGATAATTCCATCAATCAATCGAGGCCCCAGCCGCCATGCCCAACGCAGCAGCCGCTCCGCTCCACATCATCGACCTCATCCGCAAAAAGCGCGACGGAGGCTCTCTGGACTCTCGCGAAATCGGCTACCTGGTGGCCGGCGCGACAGACAGCTCCATCCCTCTGGAACAGCTCGCGGCCTGGCTGATGGCCGCGTGCCTGCGCGGGCTCTCGCTCGATGAAACCCGCGCCCTCACCCTCGCCATGCGCGACTCGGGCGAAAAATTCTCTCCTGCGCGCCTGGGCAAGGTGGCCGTCGACAAGCACTCCACCGGCGGCGTGGGCGACAAGACCAGCTTCCTCGTCGCTCCCATCGCCGCGGCCTGCGGACTCGTTGTCCCCATGATCAGCGGACGCGCACTGGGCCACACCGGCGGGACACTGGATAAGCTCGAATCCATCCCCGGCTACCGCACCGATCTCACCTTGCAGGAATTTGAGACAGTTTTGGCCCGTTGCGGCGCATCCATCGTCAGTCAGACCCCGGCGCTGGTCCCCGCCGACCGCGTCCTCTACGCGTTGAGGGACCGCACCGGCACCGTCGAAAGCCCGGGCCTCCTCTGCACTTCGATTCTGAGCAAGAAACTCGCCGCCGGCCTCGACGCGCTGGTTCTCGACGTAAAAACCGGCTCTGGCGCATTCCTGCGCGAGCCGAAAGACGCTGAATACCTCGCCGCCCTCATGGTGGCCACGGCCGAGGCCGCCGGAACCCGCACCGTCGCCCTGCTCACCGACATGAGCCAGCCCCTTGGCCGTGCCGCCGGCAACTGGATCGAGTTAGCCGAGTCGCTTGAGCTGCTGCGAGGCGGTAAGCCAGCGGAAAGCGAAGACTTGCGCGAGCTTTCCCTCATTCTTGCCGGCTGGATGATTCACCTGGGCGGCGCAGTCACCACCCCGGAACTCGGCTACGCCCGTGCCGAATCCGCCCTCGTTGATGGCTCCGCCCTCCGCATCTTCCTCGCCATGGTTGAAGCACAGGGCGGCGACACAAGTGTGTTCGACAACCCCGCGAGCTTTCACAATCCCGGCGCAACCCACCTCCTCGAAACCTGGCAAACCGGCTACGTCTCCGAAATGGACACCACCAAAATCGGCTGGGCCGTCCAGCGCCTCGGCGCGGGGCGTGAGAAAGCCGGCGAACCTGTCGATCCCCACGCCGGCATCCTGTTTCACGCACGCCGCGGCGCGCACGTTGAGCAAGGCCAGCCCATCGCTACTCTTTACGCCACCAACCCCGCGCTCGTCCCCGAGCCCGTCGCCCTGCTCAAAGAAGCGATCAGCTTGACCGAAACTCCTCAGCACGAAGTGCCAGTGCCGCTGGTCAGCCGCATCTTCACCCGCGAAACGGCGGAAAGCTATTTGCGCAATGCTGTAAGGTAATCGGAGAACGGCTCTCAGCTATCTGCTCCTGGCTTTGATACTCCGGCCGACCGGGAGCATTGACGAAACGCAAAGGATTCAAGCTGCGCTCAAACGCTGGAAGCTGGCAGTTGGAAACCGTTCTTCAAGGAGATTCCATTGGATCGATTCACCGGAGTGCTGGGGATTCTCGCCGTACTTCTGGCAGCCTGGCTGGGCTCGACCAACCGCAAGCGCATCTGCTGGGTCACCGTCGCCTGGGGCATCGGCCTGCAAGTCGTTTTCGCTTTCCTGGTGCTGCGCTTCGACTACGGACAACGCACCATGGCCTGGGCCGGAGGCGTGGTCAATGCCATGCTTGCCTCGACGGCCGCCGGGACCAAGGTCTTGTTTGGGGCGCTGGGCACGCCCAACACCTCGCTGGGCTCCATCTTCGCCTTCCAGGTGCTGCCCACGATCATCTTCATCTCCGCATTCTTCGCGGTTCTCTACCACATCGGCGTGATGCAGATCGTCATTCGCGCCATGGCCTGGATCATGCTCAAGACCATGCGCATCTCCGGCGCGGAGAGCATGAACGTGGCCGCCAGCATCTTCATGGGCCAAACCGAAGCCCCGCTCACCATCCGCCCTTTCCTCTCCAAGGCCACGCGCAGCGAACTCATGACCATCATGACCAGCGGCATGGCGCACGTCTCCGGCGGCATCATGGCCATGTACATCGCCCAGGGCGTAGAGGCGCGCCATCTGCTCTCCGCCGTCATCATGACCTCGCCTGGCACCATCCTCATGGCCAAAATGCTGGTCCCCGAAACGGAAGTCCCCGCCACTGAAGGCAGAGTCGTCATCCCCAAAGACGAAGAGCACAAAGACGAAAACATCATTGGGGCCATCGCCCGCGGCACCATCGACGGCGGCAAGCTGGCCTTCAATGTGGCCATCATGCTCATCAGCTTCCTGGCCCTCGTCGCCCTGCTCGACAGCCTGCTCCTTTGGACCCACGGGCTGAGTTACATGCACTGGGTCCCCGGCTCGCTGGGCCAGATTCTCGGCTTCCTATTCGCGCCTGTGGCATGGCTGATCGGCGTTCCCTGGCACGACTGCCTCGCCATCGGCAACCTGCTCGGCACGCGCATGGCTCTGAATGAAGTCATCGCCTACATTGCGCTGGGCGCACAGAAGGCCGTGCTTTCACCGCGCTCGTTCACCATCGCGACCTTTGCGCTGTGCGGCTTTGCCAACCTGGGTTCCATCGGCATGCAGATTGGCGGCATTGGCGCATTAGTTCCCGAGCGCCGCAACGACCTGGCCAGATTAGGCGTCCGCGCCATGCTGGCGGGTACCATGGCCAATTTGATCTCCGCATCCATAGCGGGGATATTTCTGGGATAAGGTGTATCGGCACCACGAGTGAGCTGCAACAGCTTTGTTATCCTTTCTGCGTGGAGTACGAACGCTTTCTCTATCCGCCGTATGATGCGCCGCTTGCGGACGCGTACGGCGGCCGTTTCGAATCCGTCTACGTAATCCTGCACCCATTTGTCAGCGTCCCCGATCATCTAGCCTGGAAGGCAACGAAACAATTTCCGAGCGACGACCAGATTACGAGCTTCGGAACAAAATGTTCGTGGGCCCACGTTGCCGCTCAAACAGGACTCCGCACCTGCTCAAAAGTGAATCAGGCGCTGCTGACTTCCATCGGAGCAATCGGTGAGGAATTGCGCGACTATCCAGCCAGCGACGCGTTGCGGAGCTTTTTGGAATCCGGCGCGATTTGGATGCCCGGAGAGGGTCGATTCGAACCCTTGCTACAAATGGATTTTCTCGATGTATTCGAAGCCGCCAGCCAGGAAGAGCTGATCTTTGTGCCTGAATTCCCGAATATCGATCCCATTCGCCATCTCAATGTGCCAAGGCTCAGAAATCGCGAAGTTTCCTTCCCGTCCCATGGAACTCTGGCAGCTCCGGATGCATCCTTCCTGCTTACGGTAGATTGGGATAGTTTTTTCACGCTCTTTTTCGGCCCTCGTGAATTTGTCAGCGAAACGGTTCGCCGGCACAATTTGGAAGGCTTTTTCGCGACTCCGACCACCGAGCACTTCTGGTTCAATTATTCGCTTGGATGCTGCGTGGTCACGATGGCGCCGGACGGATGGCCGGCGGATGCTTGAAGGCTCGCCCACTTCGCATCCTCTCTGTCCCTGTAGAATCGCGATAGAGCACCTTTCACGCTTAAGATGACCTACTTCGATCAAGTTTCTGAAGCAGCCGCGTTTCTTCGGGGAAAGATCCGGGAAAAACTCGGCTCGCTCTCCCCAAAAGTCGGCATCGTTCTCGGCTCCGGCCTGGGCGCGGTGGCCGATGCAGTCATCGAGCCAATCGTTGTCCCCTACGCCGAAATTCCCCACTTCCCGCAATCCACCGTCGAGGGCCATTCCGGCCGCATAGTCGCCGGATTGCTCAGTGGAGTTCCGGTTGTCGTGATGCAGGGCCGTGTCCATTTTTATGAGGGCTACACGCCGCAGCAGGTCACCTTTCCCCTGCGCGTGCTGGGAGCGCTCGATATGCGGGCCGTCGTCCTCACCAACGCCGCCGGAGGCATCGCCGAAAACTGCCGCATCGGCCAGCTTGTTGCTCTCGCCGACCACATCAATCTCATGGGCTTCAACCCCCTTGCCGGTCCCAACGAGCCTCGCTTCGGATTCCAACCTGGTTCTGGCCTTCGCTTTACCGACATGACCGAGGCTTACTCCCGCCGCCTCCGCGCCCTGGCCCACGAAGCCGCCGCTGCTGAAGGCTTCGCGCTCGATGAAGGCGTCTATCTCGCTGTCCCCGGCCCCAGCTTCGAAACACCGGCCGAAATCCGCGCTTTCCGCACACTCGGCGCAACGCTGGTGGGCATGTCCACGGTGCCTGAAACCATCGTGGCCCGCCACATGGGCATCGAAGTCCTCGGCATCTCCTGCGTAACCAACCTCGCCGCAGGCATGGGTGCAACCACTCTGAGCCACGAGGAGGTGTTTGAAGCCGGCCGCCGGGTCGAGCAACAACTGGCCCGCCTCTTTGAGCGCCTTATCCCCAAAATCGCCGTCTTGCTGAAGCCAGAACCGTAAGCGAGCCTCCTTTGAGCCAGATCAGAATCCAGAGATTCGCAAGCCAGCCAACGAACCTCGGCTGCCACGATTGAAAGACTTTCCATTTTTGCTGCAACTTTTGGTTCATTTACCAAAGATTTATCGCACGACTAACTTCTATCTGCGTCTACATAGGTAGCGTGACAGTGATGAGCAAATCCTTGGAATCCGTCAAGCGCAATGCTGCCGTCTGGTTGCAGCAGGGCATCTCGCCCCGCCGACTAGCGCTCACGCTTGCCCTCGGATTCGCCATCGGCTGCATTCCCGTGGTCGGCATTCCCACAGTCGTCTGCGCCGCCCTCGCCTTGGCCTTACGGCTCAATCTGCCCGCCATCCAGGCGGCAAACTATGCTGTCATGCCGCTGCAACTTGCACTCATTGTGCCCTTCGTGCGGATGGGCGGCTGGCTCCTTGCCTCCGGCACTGGCCAGGTGGCAAAGGCAGGTGCTCTGCTGTACAGCTCGCCTCTCAATCTGCTTTCGCAGTTGGGATGGCTGGCCGGCGAGGCGCTTCTGGCCTGGCTGGTGATCGCCGTCCCCTCCGTAGTGCTGATGACCGTTACGCTCACCCCGCTGCTGCGCCGGGTTCCGGCACTGGCCGCTGCCGAAGCGGGAGACTGACGCCGGTCTACTTCGCCGCGTAAGGATCCGCTACCGGCTTGGCGCTCTCCACCCACGCCGTGTAGATCATGTCCCGCAGCATTGAAGCTCCGGCGGCCAGACGTTGTGCGGTAAACGCACGCGATTCGGCCGATCCCGCCCCCACAAACCCTCCCGCCTTTTCCAGTTGGTAGACCTTCTCGACGTAGGTTGCGGTGTGGCGAATATAAGCCACATAGCTCAAGAACATGTCGCCCTCGATGGCCTTGGGCTCCGTCATCTTCGACCGCACATCGGCTTCATGCTCGTTGGCAGCCACAAACGACCCCTCGAACTGCCAATGAATCTCGTGACCGGTTGTGTAGCCGTTTGGATTCGGCCCCACCCAGCCGTTGTACTTTTCCGTGGTATGCAGCGGCTGCGAGGCGTCTCCCACATAGTGGCCCAGCCAGCCCGCATAAAAAACCGCGGCTGCTTCCACGCCACGGGTATCCTTCCGGGTGGCGGAGAGGTTCCGGTACTCGCGCAGCGCGGCCTTCAGCCGCTCCCACACCTCTGTCGCCTCCCACGGCTGCAGGCCGATCTTTTCCGGCCGCAGCCCGGCGGCAAAGACCTTAGCTTCGAAGTCCAGCCGCCGGCGTGGCAAAGGACCCAGCGCATCAGCCGGCTCCAGGTCGATGAAGTGCTCCGGAGCCTGCGCCGCGTTCAACTCCGGCTCGGCGGGCGACCGCCAGCGGTCCGGCTCCGGACCCAGGTACTCGATCCCGTTCACCGCCGCCTCCGAACGCATAAAGGCAGGCACGCTGGGGGGCAGTGTGCTCGCAGCCAGACGATTAATCATCCGATGGCCCTCATTACCCCAGGCGCGGGCAACCGGCGGCTGAGCATAAACGTTGATCAGTCCGGCCAAAGCCAGCGCTGTCTGAACTGTTCGGGACGACGTGGACAGGCGCAACATGCGGCCAGTATACGGTTTCCTCCGGGGAACATTGTTTGAAGATTCAGTAACTTGACCTATTCGTCATGAGATACATGGCGCCGATTTGCCTAGTGAGGTTGAAAACAAACGCTTATACTACGTGCAATTCGATCAACTCTTTCGTTCGTTTCTCTGCGAAGGATGGAAGCGTTTATTTTTTGAATCGCAGCTGCCTTTAGAGCGTGCAAGGCGAAAGCCGCCGCGTAAAGGCAAAAGCGTTGGAAAAACCGCTATAGGGGAACCATGCAGGACCACGCCAACGAAGGAACCACAACCAGAACAGAGCACCCCGTGCGCAACGTGCGGCGCGGTCCTTTTCTGTCTTGGCTGACTGCTTCGTCGCTGGTGTTGGCTTTGGCCGCGGTTACGGCACGTCTGTCAGCCGGTCCCCGGTTTGATGGCGTGCTGATTTTTTTCATTGGGGCCGCCGCCGCATTCCTAGCTGTTCGCCTGCTGGTCCACGATCCCGCTTCCGTTGACCCCCCGCCAGCGCCCGCCGCTCAAATGCTGAAAGATTTGCTAGACTCTGCCGGTCCCATGGTGATGGCCGCCGGCCTCGATGGCCGCTTTACCTACCTGAATCCCGCTGCCGAGCGGCTACTGGGCTATCATGCGGCGGAACTGATGAGCATGACGAGCGCAGGGAATGTCTTGCCCCCTGGCGAGGGAGAACGCCTGCTTGCGGAGATGCAGAGACTTTCCTCCATTTCAACAACTGCCGTGCCGACTCCCAACAGCGGCCTGGAAGCCTATTTGAACTGCATTCGCGCTCTTCCGCCCAGCCAGGTACCCAGCTTCCACACCCAGTTGTGCCACAAGGATGGCACGCTGTTCCCGGTTACCCTCCACGTCTCCGCCCTTCGCGACGACACAGGCGCATGTGCCGGGTTGGTAGCCGTGGCGCTGGACCAGAGCGGGACCGTGCACCAGGAACAAGCGCTGCGCGAGTCGCAGGAACGCTACCGTGACCTGTTTGAGAACACCACCGAGATGATTGCCACGCTCAGCCCGTCGGGACAGTTTCTCTACGCCAATCCGGCGTGGAAGCGCTGCTTCGGCAAGGACAATGCCGCGCTGCTGGCTCTCGATTCGTTTGAGGATCTCTTTGCGCCGGCGTCTCGCGGTGAAGTGGCTGCGCTCTTCCGCCGTGCCCTGGATGGCGAGGTTGTAGACCGCGCGCAGTTGCGCCACCACACGCCCGACGGCCGCGTGCTGGAACTGGAGCTGAGCCTGAGCCAACGTCAAAAGGCCGGCAACCCACTCGCCGTACGTTGCCTGATGCGAGACGTGACCCAGCAGAAGCAGCGCGAGCACCGCCTAGCCCTGCAACTGGTGGTCAGCCAGATTGTGGGAGAAAACGCCTCCCATGAAATCGCGTCCACGCGCATTCTTGAGGCCCTTTGTGTCTCCCAGGGATGGGACTTGGCCTTCAAATGGGAAGTCAACGCCGAGGAGAACCGGCTCGAATTTTCCACAGCCTGGGGTGCGCCGGGCCGCCGCGCAGAATTTCTCATTCACGAGAGCATGGGCCTCACTTTGGCCAGCGGCATGGAACTGCCTGGACGGGCCTGGTACGATGGCCGCCCTGTATGGCTTGCCGACCTGGCTTCAGTCCCGGTTAGCCCACGCATCCAATCCGCCCTGCGCCACGAAATGGTTTCCGGCTGGGCCGTACCCGTTCGCGTGGGCAACGAGGTACTGGCGGTGCTGGAGTTCTATTGCCATTTCCGTCTTCGCGAAGACCCCGAGGCGATTGCGGCGGTGGAGACGGCGGCCGGTTCCCTCGGACAGATGCTGGCCCGCTCTCATGAACGGGGCCGGGCTGAGGAACTATCGCGCCAGCAGGAGATCCTTCTGAACTCCGTGGCCGACGGCATCTGCGGCGTGGACCGCCACGGTCTGGTGAGCTTTGCCAACCCCGCTGCTGCTCATCTACTGGGCGCACCGGCCTCCAGCCTAACCGGCAAACCCGCTCATGAGCTGCTTCACGGCTCCGCTGATGCCAGCCGCAAGTGTGCCGAGGATTGCCCGCTGCGGCGCGCCACCAGCCACCAACAGCCTGCGGCCGGCGAGGACGCAATCTTTCGCACCGACGGCACTTCTTTCCCGGCCGAATACTTCCTCACCCCCATCCTTGATCAGGGCCGCTTTTCCGGCTCCGTGCTCAGCTTCCGCGACATCAGCCAACGCTACGCCCTGGACCGCCTCAAGGATGAGTTCATTTCCACCGTCAGCCACGAGTTGCGCACCCCGCTTACTTCCATTCGCGGAGCACTCGGACTGCTCTCCTCGGGCGTACTCGGCGAGGTAAATGACAAGGTCGCCAACCTGCTCCGAATTGCCAGCACCAACTCCGACCGCCTGGTCCGGCTGATCAACGACATCCTCGACCTTGAGCGCATCCAGAGCGGGCGCGAACCGCTCGCCTTCCGCCCAGTGCAGCTAGGACAAATCGTGCGGCAGGCGATCGATGGCATGCAGCCGGTGGCCGAGGCAGCCGGCGTACAACTGATCCACGATACGACCCAGGTGGAGATTGCGGCAGACCCCGACCGTCTGCTCCAAGTGCTCACCAACCTGCTCTCCAACGCCGTCAAGTTCTCACCGGCCAACTCCACCATCTCCATCATGCTGCGCCCCGGCGTCAACGGAGTTACTCTCTCGGTCATCGACCACGGCCGTGGCATTCCAGCCGACAAGCTGGAAGCCATCTTCGGCCGCTTCCAGCAGGTGGACGCATCGGACTCCCGCCAGAAAGGCGGCAGCGGCCTCGGTCTGGCCATCTGCCGTACCATCGTTCTGCAACACTCCGGGCGCATCTGGGCAGAGCGGAATCCGGTCCGAGGCTCTACTTTCCGTGTCTTTTTGCCCTACAAGCCTGTCCCTCCGGATCCCTTGGAAACGCCTAGCCCCGTATTAGAGGAGGACCCTCGTCAGGGAACTGTTCTGTTGGCCGACTCCAATGGGGCTACGCGGCCCAGGATCGCCGCTCAGTTGGCCCGCCACGGCTATCGCGTGGTCGAGACAGCCACAACGGAGCGAACCCTAGCTGCGGCCCGCCAGGGCGTCGAGGCTATCCTGCTCGATACATCCCTCGACGGGATCAACGGCTGGGAAATTCTGCCCATCCTGCGCCGCATGGACCCCGAGGCCAAAGCGCCCATTGTTCTGCTCAGCATTGACAACGGGCAGCAACCGGCAGACCTTTCCACCGACGCTGAGGGAAGGAGCGCCAGACCGCTCGATGAGGATGCCTTGCTGGCCGAACTGGAGCGTGTGCTCAGCGAGCCGGGCGAAAACGCCCGAATTCTGGTCGTAGAAGATGACGTGGACCTGGCCCATGCCATCGGCAGCGTTTTCTCTCGCGACACCATGATTGTCAAATTCGCTTACACGCTCCAGGAAGCTCTGGACGCGTGTTTTGCATTCCAGCCCCAGCTGGTGGTGCTGGACATCAGTCTGCCCGAGGGCGACGGGTTCAACCTGGTGGACTGGCTTCGTCAACACGAAAACCTCGCCCACCTGCCGCTGGCGGTTTACTCCGGCCGCGAATTTTCACCGGCTGAACGCGGCCAGATGGCCCTCGGACCCACCCACTTTCTCACCCAGGCCCGTGTGCAACCGCAACAGCTCGAGGCCTTGATGTTGACGATGTTGCGCAGTTCGCGTCAGATGGAGGAAGTTTCTCCCCCGGAATCGTCGATCCCCAATCCTTGATTGGGTTGGGCGAGTTCGGTTGAATTGAGTTCTCGCACCAATGCAATCAGAAGAACCACCTTAGAGGTTTCAAACCCGGCCATGGAGGCTAGTCCGTTGTGGCGCATCGAATCCTGATCATTGACGACGAAGAAGACATCCGCGAGGTTGCCGCGCTCAGTCTCGAGACCGTGGCCGGCTGGGAAGTCGTGTCGGCCAGCTCCGGGGCCCAGGGCCTGGTCCGGGCCATCGAATACCAGCCCGACGCCATTCTCCTCGATGTCATGATGCCCGGCATGGACGGTCCCACGACTTTCCGCGAACTACGCAACAATCCCGCAACCGCCCGCATCCCCGTCCTGCTGCTCACCGCCAAAGTGCAAAGCTCCGACCAGCGCCGCTTCGCCGACCTTGGTGTGGAGGCCATACTCTTCAAGCCCTTTGACCCGCTCACCCTCGCCACACAGATTTCCGGGGTGCTGGGCTGGGATTGAACCCAGGTACTGAATCATGGACGCCATCGGACAACCCAACCTCAGCGCAGCCCTCGACCGCTTATGGGTTCAGTTTCTGCCGCAGATGGAAGAGCGCGTCGCAACACTGGAGTCCTCTGCCGTAGCCTTTGCCACCGGCCAACTCTCGCCCGAGCAGCAGAAGGCTGCCAACATCGCGGCCCACAAGCTTGCCGGCGTACTCGGAACCTTTGGCCTCACCCAGGGCACCATCCTCTCCCGTGAGTTGGAAGTCCTGTATTCACGCGAAAGCGGACTCGACTCGGCTTTAGCCGGCCGGTTTGCAGAGATTGCCGCCCAGTTGCGCGCCCTGATCCAGAACCGCAAGTAACCACAGAGGCCTAACGATTACACTTTGTAGGGAATGTCCCCACCTGACCCATTAGCGGCCCAGCTCGACCTCACCTTTGAGGAGTCTGCGCCTACCCGCCGCATCTGGCCGGTCAGCGAACTGGTCGGCCGGGTCCGTGAACTCGTTGAACGCGAGTACGTCGACGTCTGGGTCCAAGGCGAAATCTCCAACTTCCGCCCTGCGCCCTCGGGCCATCTCTACTTCACCCTCAAAGACGCCGAGGCGCAACTCCCTGTCGTCCTCTTCCGGCGCCAGGCCTTGCTCCTTCGCTTCCGTCCCGAGGACGGCCTCCAGGTAATGGTCCGCGGCCGCGTCAGCGTCTACGAACAGCGCGGCCAAATGCAGCTTGTCGCCGAAACCATGGAGCCTGTCGGCGCCGGCTCGCTCCAACTCGCCTTCGAGCAGCTCAAGGAGCGCCTCAAAGCCGAAGGCCTCTTCGACGCAGCTCGCAAGCGTCCGCTGCCCGCCTTTCCCCGCACTGTGGGTATAGTCACCTCGCCCACCGGCGCAGTCATCCGCGACTTCCTCAACATCGTTGCCCGTCGCCACTCCGGCCTCAACGTCCTTGTCTTCCCCGTTTCAGTCCAGGGTGACCAGGCTCCCGCCGAAATCGAATCCGCCATCGTCGCGCTCAACGCGGCCAATTTCCTCGATGCGGGCCCCGTCGACGTGATCGTCCTCGCGCGCGGCGGCGGATCGCTCGAGGACCTGGCCGCCTTCAACAGCGAGCGCGTAGCCCGCGCCATCGCCGCCTCGCGGTTGCCCGTGGTCTCCGCCGTCGGTCATGAAACCGACTTCACCATCGCCGACTTTGTCGCCGACTTGCGCGCTCCCACCCCCTCTGCCGCCGCCGAACTCATCACCGAGACCCAGCACAAGATCGCCGAGTACCTGGCAAACCAGAATCGCCGTCTCGACCGCGCCGCCCGCTTTCAGCTTCTACAGGCCAGGCAGCGCCTCACCGGCTCCGCCGCACCGGACCGCGCCGCGTCGCACATTGCCACGCTCATGCACCGCCTTGCCCAGCGTCTCGACGATCTGAGCTTCCGCCAGGAAGATGCAGTGAGCAGCCAGCTCCGCCAGCATCAGCACCATATCGCCGATCTCACCGCCGCCGTCCTTCTTCACGATCCCCGCCAGGGTCTCGCCCAGGCCCGCGAACGCCTGACTGCTTGCCACACCCGCCTTCAGCACTCTATGGAACGCCGCCTTTACGCCTTCACCCCCGTTCTCAGCACCCTCGACGCCCGCCTGCACTCTCTCTCGCCTCTCGCCGTTCTCGACCGCGGCTACGCCCTGGTCCTCACGGCCGAAGGCGGCCTGGTTCGCTCCACCACCCAACTCACCAGCGGCGACAAAGTCGCCACCCGCCTCTCCGACGGCGTCTTCACCAGCCGCGTAGAGACCACGGCGCCCAACAAACCTGCTCTTCAAAAAGCCATTCGGAGCAAAAAAACCAAGAAATGAGACTATGACCGCATCCTCCGCACGCAAGCTCTTCGGCACCGACGGCATACGCGCCATCGCCGGTGAAGCTCCGCTCGACCCCACCACCGTCTACGCCACCGGTCTCGCCCTCGCACATTCCCTGCGCAAGGCAGCCGCCGAGCCCAAGGTCGTGCTGGGCCGCGACACACGCGATTCCGGTCCCTGGATCGCAGCCACCCTCGCCGCCGGCCTCCGCGCCGCCGGAGCCCACGTTGCAAGTGCAGGCATCGTGCCTACCCCGGCCATCGCCTTCCTTGCCCGCACGCATGGATTTCAGGCAGGCGTGGTCATCTCCGCCTCTCACAATCCCTGGCGCGACAACGGCATCAAGCTCTTCGGCGGCGACGGTTTCAAGCTCCCTGATGCCCTCGAACTCGCCATGGAAGAAGAGATTCTCCATCACGCCGCTTCCATCCACGCCGCGCCCGATCCCGCCAGTCTCCCGCCCGTCGAAGACAACGCCTACCTTCAGGCCGACTACCTCCAGTCCCTCATCGACTCAGTCCCCGGCCTCTCCATCGCCGGCTTGCGCCTCGTAGCCGACTGCGCCAACGGAGCTGCCGCGGCCATCGCCCCCCAGCTCTTCCGCCGCCTCAACGAAAACCTTGCGGCTGACGTCACCCTCCTCAACATCGCCCCCAACGGTCACAACATCAACGACAACTGCGGCGCCCTCCATCCCACCTATGTCGCCGCGGAAGTGAAGACTCGCGGAGCAGACCTCGGCCTTACCTTCGACGGCGACGCCGACCGCTGTATGCTGGCCGGGGCCAAGAACAATGTCATCAACGGTGACGCTATCCTCCTTATTGCCGCTCGCGACCTCAAAGCCCGCAACCTGCTTACCGGCAACCTTGTCATCGCCACCACCATGTCCAACATGGGGCTTGAAGCCGCGCTCAAGCGCAGCGGCATTCGGATGTTGCGTGCGCCGGTGGGCGACCGGTATGTGCTGGAACAGATGCTGAAACACAACGCGGCGCTGGGAGGCGAGCAATCCGGCCACATCCTTCTGCCTCATCTCGCCACCACCGGCGACGGCCTGCTCACCGCCCTCGTCGTGCTCGACCTCATAGCCCGTACCGGCAAATCCATCGACGAGCTCACCGCCGACCTGAAAGTCTTCCCTCAAGTCATCGTCAACGTAAAGGTCCGCGAAAAGAAGCCTCTCGAATCCATCCCCACCGTAGTTCGCGCCATCCGCGCCGCCGAAAAGGAGTTGAAGGACTCAGGGCGCGTGGTGATTCGCTACTCCGGCACAGAGCCGCTGGCCCGCGTGATGATCGAAGCCGAGAGCGAAGAGGCGATGAAGCGGCACGCCAACGCCATCGCCGGCGCCATTCGCGCGGAGCTTGGAGTTAGCCAGCTGTAACCTTGAAAATCACATGATTGGCAAGATCGAGGCTCCATGCTGCTAATTGTATTCACGCTTTCCATGTTCGTCAGCGCAACGCTGCTGTTCCTGGTCGAGCCCATGCTGGCCAAGATGGCCCTGCCCATGCTGGGTGGAACACCCGCGGTCTGGAATACCTGCCTTGTTTTCTTTCAGGCGGTGCTGCTGGCCGGTTACCTGTACGCTTACGCGTCAACCAAATGGCTGGCCCGCCGAACCCAGATTGCTCTGCACATTGGCCTGGCGCTCACGCCCCTTGTCGTGTTGCCGCTACACATTCCTCTGGACTGGGAACCGCCGTCCCAAAGCAGTCCCGTGCTGTGGATTCTCGCCATGCTTTCGGTCTCGGTGGGCCTGCCATTCTTTCTGCTCTCGGCTTCCACGCCCATGTTGCAGCGATGGTTTTCGCAGTCGGAGAACGAACAAGCAAATGATCCATATTTTCTTTACGCTGCCAGCAACGCGGGAAGCCTGGTGGGATTGCTGGGGTATCCGTTATTACTGGAACCCACCTTGCGGCTGAGCGCCCAGAGTCATCTATGGAGTTATGGCTATTTGCTGTTTCTGACCATGACGGTAGTTTGTGGCATGCTGGTTTGGCGGGCGCAGCCCCGCATCGCCCTTGCCCACGCCGCTTCAGACGAGCAAGCCGGGGACGCAGACCCGAGTGTCGCATGGCGCCAGCGACTGCGCTGGATTGCGCTAGCTTTTGTGCCCTCGAGCCTGATGATGGGCGTAACCACAGCGCTGACCACCGACGTCCCAGCTATTCCGCTGTTCTGGGTCTTGCCGCTCGCCTTTTACCTGCTAAGCTTTGTGCTGGTCTTTGCCAAACGACCGCCTATTTCGCACGAATGGCTGATTCAAAGGCTACCTTTTCTCATCCTTGCCGCGCTCGTTCCCACCCTCTGCAAAACCAAATTTCCTCTGCTGGCTTTGCTTCCGCTCTATCTGCTCACGCTGTTTGCTGTTGCCCTGGTGTGTCACGGCCAACTTGCCCGCAGCCGGCCGAAGGTCAGCCAACTGACCGAGTTCTACCTGTGGATTTCCTTTGGCGGCGTGCTCGGCGGCATCTTCAATGCGCTGGTCGCACCGCAGGTTTTCACAACGGTGGTCGAGTTTCCGCTGATGCTTGTTTTCGCGGCGCTGTTGCGGCCCGCTATCGAGCAAGCACCGCTGCCGCCCGCCAAAGCCGCAAGGGTGAAACGCAACGACTGGCTACTGCCCATCGCGCTTGGCCTGTGCATGGCTGCGGTGTTAGTCGGCCTGGCCCATGCCGGAATCGAGTTGGGGCGTCCGCTGGTGATTCTCGTCTTTGGCTACTCCATGCTTTGGTGCCTCAGCTTCGGCAAGCGGCCACTGCGCTTCGCCGCGGGATTGGTGGCATTGCTGGCGGCGAGTATGCTCTACACACCAAACTACGGACAAGTTCTGGATACGGAGCGAAACTTCTTTGGCGTCTTGCGCGTGACCAACAGCCCGAACGGCAAGCTTCGCTATCTCATCCACGGTGGAACTCTCCATGGTTCGCAGAACCTCGACGCCACGCAGAGCCGTGAACCGCTGGCGTACTATACCCGTTCGGGCCCGGCGGGAGGCATTCTTCGCGCCATGCAGGCCAAGACGCTCTACGGAAGCGCCGGCAATGTTCGCAAGCCAAGTTGGGCCGTCGTGGGCCTGGGAGCAGGCGCGATGGCCTGCTATGTGCAGCCGGGTGAATCGCTGACCTATTATGAGATTGACCCTTTGGTGGAGCGCATCGCCTTGGATCCGCGTTACTTCACCTACCTTCAGCAATGCGCGCCCACGGCGCAGATTGTCCTCGGCGATGCGCGGCTCAAGCTCCGCGACGCACAGGACTCAAGCTACGACCTGATCGCCCTCGACGCCTTTAGCGGCGATATGATTCCCATGCATCTGGTCACCAAGGAGGCACTGGCGCTTTACCTGCGCAAGCTTGCGCCGGGAGGCATCCTGGCCTTCCATATCACTAACCTCTACCTGCGGCTTGGCCCGACGCTCTGTGCACTGGCGCGCGATGCCGGGCTGGTGTGCCTGATGGCGGACGATACCGCCGTCTCGCAAGCGCAGATGGATGCGGGAAGGTTCCCTTCGCAGTGGCTGGTGATGGCGCGTAGCCGGGCCGATCTGGGAACGCTGGGAGCGGACCCTCGCTGGATGCCTGTAAACGTGCGTCCCGGAACGCAAGTGTGGACGGATGACTACTCGAATCTGTTAACCGTAATCAAATGGAACTGAAAAATCTGCAGGAGGCTTGCGCGAGATTCGCGTGCTGGCTCTCGATAAGCTTTCAATCGATGTCCCGCCAGTTTGGGCCAAAACCAAGGTCGGCCACCAAGGGAACATTGAGTTTGATCACGCCTTCCATCTCCGCGCGCACCAGAGTTTCGATCTCTGAGGTCTCGTCGGCGGGGACTTCAAAGAGCAGTTCGTCGTGCACCTGAAGGACCATGCGCGTTTTCAAGCCGCGCTCGGTAAGCTTGCGGTCGATGGCGATCATGGCCAGCTTGATGAGATCGGCGGCGGTGCCCTGGAGCGGGGTGTTGATGGCGGTGCGCTCGGCAAAGCCCCGCTGGTTGGCGTTGCGGCTCTCGATGTCGGGAATGGGACGTACGCGCCCGAAGAGTGTACGCACACTGCCCTCGCGGCGCGTGGCTTCGAGCGTTTTTTCAATGAACTCCTTGACGCCCGCGTAGCGCGCAAAGTAGCGGTCAATGTAGGCGCGCGCCTCCTGCTGCGGAATACCTAACTGCGCGGCCAGGCCAAAGGGCGAAATGCCATAGACAATGCCGAAGTTCACCGCTTTCGCGCGATTGCGCGTCTCCTTGTCCATGGTTTCCTGCGGCACGCCAAAGACCTCGCTGGCGGTGAGGGTGTGAATGTCTTCGTTGTTCAAATAAGCGCGCACCAGCAGCGGATCGTCGCTGAAATGCGCCAGGAGGCGCAGTTCGATCTGCGAGTAGTCGGCGGAAAGCAATTGCGTGCCAGGCGCGGCCGTAAACGCAGCACGAATCTCGCGGCCCAGTTCCGTCCGAATCGGAATGTTCTGGAGATTCGGATTGACGGAGGAGAGCCTTCCGGTGGCTGTTGCAGCCGCCTGAAACGTGGTGTGTACGCGCGAATCCGAATCGGCCAGCAGCGGCAAGGCGTCGATGTACGTTGATTTGAGCTTGGAGAGATGCCGGTATTCGAGCACCAGCCGGGGCACTTCGTGCTGTTCCGCCAAAAACTCCAGCACGTCCTGCGCCGTAGAAACAGACTTGCTTTTGCCCCGGCTGGCCGGAGCGGGCAGGCCCAAATGCGTGAAAAGCACCTCGCCGAGCTGCTTGGGCGAATTGATGTTGAAGCGGCGTCCGGCCAGCTCGAAGATGCTCTCGCCTACCCGCTCCAGTTCCGCGGCAAAACGCTTGGAGAGTCTGTCCAGTACGCCGAGATCGATGCGCACGCCGGCCTGCTCCATGCGAAAGAGCACCGGCGCAAGCGGCAGATCGATCTCCGCATAGACGCGTCCCAGGCCCGCCTCATCCACCTGCTTGCGCAACGCGGGAACCAGTGCGCGAATGGCGGCAGCGCCCGCAGCCAGCGTAGACGGCGCCGCCTGCCCATGCCGTGCAGCCACATCGGCCAGCGACTGCGTGGCGTGGGTTGGATTCAACGCATAGGAGAGCAGCATGGTGTCGTCCACAGTGCCGCGCAACGCCACGTCCTGCGCTGTGAGCACGTGGAGATTCGCCTTCCAATCGTGGGTCTGCTTGGCCACCGCTGCATCTTCAAGCAGCACGCGCAGATCGGGTGTCAGCGGCAGGCGGAGAGCCGTGTTAGATTCCGCGCAGACGCCCAGGCTGAAGCGGGCCTGTTTCTCGGCTGCCTCGACCGCATCCAGCAGCGAGAGCGTTTGCGGCATCTCCTCTTCTGCCTCTTGCGGCGCGGGCGCGGCCGCATCGAACACAAACGCAAATCCATGCGCCCGCGCAGCGGCGTAAAAAGCGGCGGCCTGCTCGTCCGTCGGCTCCTCAACCAGTTTGATGGCCGGCGCTGATTCTGAAGGCGCAAGGTCTTTGAGCATCGACGTAAACTCAAGCTCAGTAAAAAGCTCGCGGCAGACCTCGATGTCCGGCGGCTGTGTCTCCATCGCGCGTAAATCCAGTTCCAGCGGTACGTGGCTGTCAATGGTAACCAATTCCTTGGAGAGCAGGACTGCATCGCGGTTCTGCTCCAGCGATTCGCGATAGCTCTTGCGCTTGACCTCCGCGGCCCGGTCGAGCACGGCCTCGACACTGCCGAATTCCTGGATCAAATCCACGCTGCCCTTGTCGCCGATGCCCGGCGCGCCGGGGATGTTATCCACCGCGTCGCCGCGCAGCGCCATCACGTCCACGACCTTTTCCGGCGGGACTCCTAAGACTTCCGTGACGCCGGCTGGGTCCAGAATCAGGTTGTCCTTCTGCGGATTCAGGATCTTCACCTGGCGGTTGACCAACTGCATCATGTCCTTATCGCCGGAGACGATGAAGACCTCATGCTGCTGCTCGGCGGCCTCGCGGGCCAGTGTGCCGATCACGTCGTCAGCCTCAAAGCCCTCGGCCTCCAGGATGGGAATGCGCAAGGCCTCGAGGGCACGGCGAATATAGGGAATCTGCCGCCTGAGATCCTCAGGCATGGCCGCGCGATTGGCCTTGTAGCCCTCGTAGCTGACCTCGTCGAAGCTTTGCGTCTTGCCGTTCCACTTGCGCAAAGGGCCCATGGCGCGCGCCCGCTCGTCGCGGAAAACCTCGCCGCTCACGTCGAAGACCGCGGCAAAGTACTGCGGCTGAAAGTCCTGGCGCAGTTTCTTGATCATGTTCACGAAAACATAGATGGCCGCCGTGGGCAGCCCGTCGCGGGTGGACATGGGCCGGCTGCGCTGCATCGCATGGTAGGCGCGGAAGATGAACGACATGGTGTCGAGCAGGAAGACGGGCGGCTTGGATTGGTCTGTCACGCTACAGAGTCTATCAGCCGCGTCAGCTTAGGAACATGCAATAGCCGTAGCTGAAGAAGCGGTATTTTTCCTGGACTGCGTGACGGTAGGCGGCCAGAACGTGCTCGTGTCCAGCAAAGGCGCTTACCAGCATAAGAAGACTCGACTGGGGCAGGTGGAAGTTGGTGAGCAGCGCGCCGACCAGGCGGAACTCAAAGCCGGGCGAGATGAAGATCTCCGTGGCGCCGGAATGTGGCTTGAGCGGTTCGCCGCCCGCCTGCAACGCGGCTGCCTCCAGGGTCCGCACCACGGTGGTGCCGACGGCCACAATCCTCCGGCCTTCCCGGCAGGCCCGATTGACCGCATCCGCGGCCTCTGCGGAGAGCGTATAGCGTTCACGGTGAAGGTGGACTTCCTCCACCCGGTCGACGCGGAGCGGGGCGAAGGTGCCGAGCCCGACGTGCAACGTGACTCGCGCAATCTCAACGCCCCTGGCGGCCATCTCGTCCAGCACCTGCGGGGTAAAGTGCAACCCGGCTGTGGGCGCGGCCACTGATCCCCGCTCCCGCGAGAAAACTGTCTGATAGCGCTCGCGATCCGCGGCAGCATCGTCGCGGCGGATGTAGGGCGGCAGCGGCATGTGACCGATGCGTTCCAGAACAGCGAAGAAATCGTCCACCGGCGCAAAACGCAGCAGCCGCTCGCCGAATTGCCCGCGCTCCAGCACCTCGGCCTCCAGTTCGATGGCCCCCGAGGGCGCCGGAAAGATGAGGCGCTCGCCGATGGCGACCTTTCTCCCTGGCCGGACCAGCGCGCGCCATTCGTTCTCGCCGGCTGGTTCGGTGAGAAGCACTTCGATGCGGCCGGATGGTTTCTCATGGTCGCGGAGGAGGGTCCGCCGGGCGTAAAGCCGCGCCGGAATCACGCGGCTATCGTTGAGCACAAGCAGATCGCCGGGATTGAGCAGCGAAGGAAGATCGCCAAAGTTTGCATCCCGCAAAGCGCCGCTGACGCGATTCACGATCAACATGCGGCTCAAGCCGCGCTCTGCTGGCGGTTGCTGCGCGATCAACTCGTGGGGCAGATCGAAGTCGAAATCGGCAACTCGAAGGCCGGTCATGGCTTCGCCTTTTCTGAGCGGGCGCTCATTCCGCAGCCTTCTTGAAGTAGTCCAGAGCGCGCAAGCGCGCGCGTTCGATGGCCGCGTTCAGTTCCTGGCGCTTGGGCTCGAATTCCTCGGGGGAAAGATCGGAGGGAACCCGCGTCCATTGCGCCCAACTGACCACAATCCGCGTAAACGGCTTAGGCACCAGAAAGTGGTCCCAGGAGTGCATGGTCCAGGCGCGCTCAGGTTGCAGATGAAAGGCTCCGATTGGGGCCCCGGTGAGTTGCGCCAGCTTGATGGGGCCCATCTTGGTTTGATAGATAGGACCGAGAGGGCCGTCGGCGGTGAAGATGGCCGTTCGCCCGCTCTCGATAATGTGCCTGAGCCCCAGCAGTCCCTCACGCGCACCCCTTGAGCTGGAGCCTCGCACGGCATCAAAGCCGAACATTCTGAGAATGCGGGTAATCAACTCGCCGTCGAAGCTGCGGCTGATGAGAATGATGGCGTGGGAGCGGCGGAAATAAACAGTGCAGGGCAACACGCACTGGTGCCAGAAGCAGTAGATCTCAGGTCCCGGCTTCTCGCCGAACAGGACTGGAATGACGCCTTCCTCGGCGATGACCTCAAATCGCCAAGTGAGTCCGACGATCCACAGCAGCACCCATACAACACGCGGAACCACGGCCAGCACAATGCGCTGACCTAGCGTGAACCTGTGGCTGTGTTCAGTGGTCACTCTTTCAATTCTAGCTGTAGCGCAGCCAGCGCATCAGCTCGGGTAGCGTGGCACGCTTGCCATACATCAGGATGCCCACCCGGTAGAGGCGCGAGGCCACCCACAGCACGGCCCAAATGCTCAGAATCATGAGGCCGATGGAAACCGCGAACTGCCACAGCGGCGGCGTCTCCAAACCCATGCGAGGGAGCATGACAAAAGGCGCGGTGGGTGGAAAGAGCGATCCGGCAACGGCCCAAACCGAGCCGGGATTGTTCAGCAGAAAGGGAAGGATGCCGAAGCTGAGCCAGACGGGGACGGCAGCCAGCGGCATAAACATCTGCAACTCCTGGGACGTCTCGCAGGTGGCGGCCAGGCCGGAAAAGAGCGCGCTGTAAAGGAAGAAGCCCAGCACAAAGTACAGCGGAAAAAGAAGGCCCTCAGCCCAGGAGAAGTGAAGAGCGAAATCCCCGCTGAGCATGGGCGCGGCCAGCGCGGAGCCGGTGAGCAGCGCTGCCGCCACCGCCCAGATGGCAATTTGCGTAAGACCCACGGCACCCACGCCCACGAGCTTGCCGGTGAGCAGATCGTCGGGACGTGCCACAGAGAGCATGACCTCAAAGATGCGCGAGGACTTCTCCTCGATAACCGAGCGGGCCATGTCCATGCCGTAGAGCAGGATGGGCATGGTAATCAGAAGAGCCATGGCGATCGCCTTGGAGAAGGCCGCCATCCGGTTGCTCTTAGCCGTCTTGCCCTCTTTGTTCACCTGCAGGGTCTCAATGGAAACTTCCTTGAGCAGGGCATCGGCTTCAGCCGGCTTCAGCCCCCGGGCGGTCAGGCGCTCATTCAACAAAGCGTGATTCAAGGCATATCTCAGCTGGCCTGTGGTGGTGAAATCGCCGGCAGATTGCGAAGCATAGGTTGCAGTGATCGTTCCATCCGAAGAAGTATCGATTGCGAGCAGGCCGTCGATGGCCTTGCTCTGGACGAGTTTCAGAAGGGCGTTCCGATCTTGCTGAGTTGCCGGAGCGGCTACATCGACAGTGAATTGGGCATCCTTGTCGTCAAGCAATTGGCGGCGAATTTCGTTGGCCAGCGTGGGATTATCGGCAGCAATGGCCACATGCTTGCCCGTGGTGGTTTTGTGGCCGGTGAAATAGCTCGCACCCATCATGGCGACAATCAGCAAGGGCACCAGCACCGTGGAAAATTTGAAGGCTCGGCCGCGTATCTGTTCCAGATATTCACGCTTGGCAATGAGAAAAATATTACGCATTGGCCTTGCCTCCCACGGTCTGGATGAAGATCTCTTCGAGCGAGGGTTCGACCAGCTCGAAACGGTAAATGGTAGCTACAGCGGAGGCTTCGTGCAGCAGCTTCTGCGCATTGCCGTGCGGCTTGAGTTTGATTTCGGCGTGGCCGGAGTAGTTTTTGGCTTCCGCAATTTCTTCACTGTTCAGGAAAGCCGAGCTGCCTTCAAACTCCACGATCACATGATTGCGCTCATAGCGGCTCTTGATTTCGCGCATCTTGCCGGCCAGCACCGCCTCGCCATTGTTTATCAGGCAAATGGTGTCGCACAGCTTCTCCACCTGGTCCATGCGATGGGTTGAAAACAGAATCGCCTTGCCCTGGTCCTTGAGTTCGAGCAACGTGCGCTCCACCAGCGACGCATTCACCGGATCGAGGCCGCTGAAAGGCTCGTCCATGACGATGAGGCCGGGATCGTGCAACAGCGAAGCAATGAACTGGATCTTCTGCTGCATGCCCTTGGAGAGCTCCTCTGTTTTCTTGAGCAGGACATCGGCGATCTCCATGCGCGTGGCCCACTCGGTGGCGCGTTTGTGCGACTCTTGTGACGTCAGCCCGTGCAATTGGCCAAAAAAGACCAGTTGCTCCAGGACTTTCATCTTTTTGTAAAGGCCGCGCTCTTCGGGCAGGTAGCCGACGCGCTCCAGGCTCTTGCGCTCGAAAGGCTTCCCAAAGAGGCTGATCCGGCCCGAGTCGGGAATCGTGATGCCCATCATCATGCGAATGGAACTGGTTTTGCCTGCTCCGTTCGGTCCCAGCAGACCGAACATCTGGCCCGCATCGATGGATAGGCTCAAGTTGCTGACGGCAACCTTGTTCTCGTAGGCCTTGGTCACTCCCGCGAGTTCGACAACTGGCATGGATTCTCCCGCCGCTTCTCTTGAGGCCGGCTAGAGCGGCTTTTCAATCCGGCGGGCGCACAACCGGGGGCCGACACTGCGAGCAGTGTAGCAAATGGCCTCCTTGCGAATAGTGCGCTCGATCCCAATCCGCAAGCCTGGACCGCGAAGCTCCCCGCGCGATCAAATGCCTCCGCTGTCACCCTGTTCCACTGGTTCCGGGGTGATTTCGCATCTCTCTGCCGTTTAAGTTTGGGATGGAAACAGGCGCAAGGAAGTGATAAAAGAGTGACAAAAGGCCACTGAGGAGACTGCTTCAGGACCACCCCGAGGGTGGCAAGGGACATAAAGGGATATATTGGCAGCAGGAGCCGGAATCGCACAATGAACAGCGCACAGCCAATGCTCCAATTCCTCAAGACAGACCCTCTTGCTGGGCCGGTACAGAGGCCCCAGTCAATTTTGGCTGTTGACGTGCGACAGGCAGTTCTAGAAGATCTCGCACTAAAGATTCTTTATTTGGCTGGCTCTCTCTCCATTCTTGAGCTTTCAGAAAAGACCAAGCTCAGCTTCGAAGTGGCAAACGAACTGTTTTTCCGGCTACGAGCCGAACACTTCTGCCAGGTCACTGGAATGGCCGGCAATATTCCTCACATTGCCATCACATCTCAGGGCAGAGCGCGAGCCACGGAACTGCTGACCCATAGTCATTATGCCGGGGTTGCACCGGTGTCTCTGGAGAGCTACGTTAAGCAGGCTCGAAACCAGGGCGTCCGGAACGTAACGGTGCGGCCCGCAGACGTTGAGCGCGCCTTTTCCCACCTCGTGCTCGACGATAAAACGCTGACCCAGTTCGGTACAGCGCTCAATTCCGGTGCTGCAATCTTTCTCTATGGCCCGCCAGGAACCGGAAAAACCACCATGGCCGCGGCGTTGTCGCACGTGCTTGCTGAAGATGCGGTGTGGTTACCGTATGCCGTGGAAGTGGATGGTCAGGTCATCACGGTTTACGATCCAGCAATTCACGTGCGTGCGCCGGAGTTGGAACCCGAGGACCGGGATGAGCGCTGGGTACTCTGCCATCGCCCCACCGTGCTCGTCGGCGGAGAACTGACGGTGGAGATGCTCGACCTGCAATTCAACCCGATTACCAAATTCTATGTAGGTCCTGTGCAGATGAAGGCCAACAATGGGGTCCTGATCATCGACGATTTCGGACGGCAGCGCCTTCGCCCGGAAGAGCTGCTGAACCGCTGGGTCGTTCCCCTTGATCGCGGGATCGATTTTCTAACTCTTGCGGGAGGAAAGAAAATCGAGATTCCATTTGAAATGCTGGTGGTATTTGCATCCAACATTGATCCGGCAGAGTTGGTGGATGCTGCCTTTCTGCGAAGAATTCAAACCAAGATCAAGATCGGAACGGTCTCAGATGAACACTTTTGCGAGATTTTCCGCCGAGTTGCCAGAGATAAAGGAGTCCAAAGCGACCCAGGGATCTGCGAGGAATTGATCGATTTCATCCGCACCACGCTGAAACAGGAATTGCGCTCGTGCTATCCGCGGGATATTGTGAACCAGGTTTGTTGGGCCGCTCGATACGAAGACAAAAAGCCTTATATCGATCGCGCTGCTTTGATGCTGGCAGTTGAGACTTATTTCCTGCCAAAGTCCTGAAGGTTCCCGGCAAAGCTGTTTCTCATTGTGGACTTTTTAGGCCGTGAGCCCCGATAGAGATTGATTCAGTCAATTCCCTGGTCCACTCATGGGATTGTCCCCTCGGACATGAGCCATTTAGCATCCTGAGTGTGCCCGGCCTCGATACTCCGGTGATGTATGTACGCGGCGTGGGTCCGCGCGTTGCGGAGATGCTCGCCGCCAAGGGGATCCAGACCGCCGAGGACCTGCTCTACCACCTGCCTTTCCGCTATGAGGACCGCCAGAACCCGCGCAGCCTGGACGAACTGAAGCCCGGCGAGATGGCCAGCGTGATCGCGGAGGTGCGCGGCTCGGCGCTGTTGCGCACCCGCAAGGCGCCCATTTTCGAACTGACCGTGGGCCAGGGCCGTCAGGCGCTGAAGTGCATCTGGTTCAACGGCACCTATTTGAATGGGAAATTCCATGCCGGCCAAACGGTGGCCGTCTACGGACGAGTTGAACCTTCGCGATCAACCAGCAACCTGAAAATGATCCAGCCGCAGTTCGAACTACTGCCGGACGCGACGGACGACGCCGAGACGCAGATGCTCGAAGTGGGCCGCATTACCCCGGTCTACGAGTCGCTGGGCGGCGCGCGGCTGACCTCGCGCTGGCAGCGCAAGGTCATTTTCCGCCTGCTGGACGGGGTGCGCGGCGCAGTGCCGGAGTGCCTGCCGCGCGAGATGCTGGCCCGGCTCGCCCTTCCGGATCGTGAGACAGCGCTGCGCGAGGTGCATTTTCCCCTCGAAGGCACGCCTTTCGCACAGTTGCAGGCCTCAGCCACACCCGCTCATCGGCGACTGATTTTTGAAGAGCTGTTCTTTCTGGAACTAGGTCTGGAGCTCAAGCGCCGCCGCATGAGGGAGCGCGCCGGCATCGGCTTTGCCACCACCGACAAAGTCCGCGAGGCCCTCCGCGAGGTGCTGCCCTTTCATCCCACCGCGGCGCAAAAGCGGGCGTTGGGCGAGATTGTGGCCGATATGCGCAACGCCAGCCCCATGCGTCGCCTGCTACAGGGCGATGTAGGCTCGGGCAAGACCATCGTCGCCTTTCAGGCCATGCTGGTAGCCATGGAAAATGGCTACCAGGCAGCGCTGATGGCGCCCACGGAGATACTGGCGACACAGCATTTTCTGGCTGCGCGCAAGCTGCTGGAGCGATCGTCCCGTCCCTATCGAATCGTCCTGCTGACCGGCTCGCTCGACGAGGAACGCAAGCGCCACATTCGGAGCCTCATCAACCGCGGCGAAGCGCAACTGGTAATCGGGACTCACGCGTTGATCGAGGAGAAGGTGGAGTTCGACCGGTTGGGACTGGTCGTGGTCGACGAGCAGCACCGCTTCGGCGTACTGCAACGCTTCAAGCTGATGAAGAAACCCAACCAGGCCGAGCCGGACGTGCTGGTGATGACCGCAACACCGATTCCGCGCACGCTGGCGCTCTCGCTCTATGGCGACCTGGACGTGAGCATTCTGGATGAGCTGCCGCCCGGCCGCACGCCCATCGTGACCCGCCGCGTCTCCGGCGAGCGCGCCGAGGAGGTGTGGGCCTTTGTGCGCAAACAGGTTGCACAGGGACGGCAAGCCTATGTCGTCTACCCGGTTATCGAAGGAACCAGAGACGACCAGCCGGAGCTGGACTTCTCGCACGATGATGCCGCGGCTGGCCTTGAACCGCCATCTCCGCCTGCTCGCCGATCCGCCCGGAAAAGCAAAACAGGGGATCTGCTCTTTCCCAAAGCCGCGCAGGAGGCCAGCGCGGGGGCGAAATCGGGACTGAAGTCCGCCGTGGAGATGCATGAAAAGCTGCGCACCGGCCCGCTCACCAGCCTGCGCGTTGGCCTCTTGCACGGACGCCTGGACGCAGACGAGAAAGAGATCATCATGCGCCGTTTCCAGCGCGGAGAAATCGACGTGCTGGTGGCTACCACCGTCATTGAGGTTGGCGTGGATGTTCCCAACGCCACTGTGATGGTGGTCGAGCACGCAGAACGGTTCGGGCTGGCGCAGTTGCACCAGTTGCGGGGCCGGGTAGGCCGTGGAGCGGCCAAGAGCTACTGCATTCTGATGACTGGCGAACGCGTTTCTCCGCTTGGAGAAGAGCGGCTGAATGCCATGGTCCGCACCCAGGACGGATTTGAACTGGCGGAACTGGACCTGACCATGCGCGGCCCCGGAGAGTTTTTCGGCACCCGCCAGGCCGGCCTACCCGACTTTCGCGTGGCCAACCTGGTGCGCGACCGGCAGTTGCTGGAGCTGGCCAAGATGGAGGCTGCGCGCTTTGCCAACGCGCCCGGCCCCGGCAAAGCAGGGAACGCCGAAGTAACTGACGCTGAGCGGGCACGCGTCTGGGCGCGGCTCAAAGAAGCATGGCAACGACGGTATGGACTGGTCGAGGCGGGTTGAGGGCTCCCGCGGCTTCTGATACTATCTGCGCCGTCGGGCCTCAGGTAAGGACGAGGGCACCCCATGCTGCGAGTCGTTCTGTTCTTCATCGCATCCGTCGCGATCCTCCCGCTGTCATGGCGGTCGCTGCGGAATTCGCGCACGCACGGCTTCTATCGCTTTTTCGCGTTTGAGACGCTGACGGCCCTGATTCTGCTCAACGCGCCGGTCTGGTTCCGCGACCCGTTTTCGCCGCGCCAACTTGTTTCATGGTCCCTCGGAGCAGCCTCGATCGGACTGGCGATTGAAGGCTTTCGGTTGCTGCGCGTAATCGGCCAGCCAGGGCCAACTACCGCACAGAGCGCCAACCTCCCCTTCGAGAACACAACCGCGCTGGTCACGGTGGGCGCGTATCGCTTGATCCGTCATCCTTTGTATGCGTCGTTGCTGGCGCTGGCGTGGTGCGCACATCTCAAGGATCCGCTTGGGGGCGCGTCCATTGCGCTGACCCTGGGCGCGACCGGCTTCCTCCTGGCTACCGCGATCGCTGAAGAACGCGAGAATCTCAGGCGTTTCGGCACAGCCTATGCCGAATACATGGAAACCACACGGCGATTTATCCCGTTCCTGTTCTGATTTTGAAACAGCCGGACCCAGGTCATTCGATTGGTTTGTCAGGCCGCTTCCGGGGCGAAGGATCTGCGTGCCATCTCAGCCGGAAACGTTTGAATCTCCAGGTCGATGCTGGCAATTTCAGTGCCGCAATCGCGGTGCTGGCTGCGAGTGCACTGGCAGAGCTGAGTAAAGCGGATATGCCCGCTTTGGCCCAGTTCCAGACCGGCGGCGATTAACACGCTGTAGATGTCAACACAGTCCTGGCGCTCGAACTCGAACAACAGGCTCACGGCGCCGGTATCGTTGGCGCCACGACTCAGAACCCAACCACCGCAACCGAGGATTGCTCCTGTCAGTATCTGGATCAACTTTGCCGGCTCCTCGACGGAGATGGCCTTCATCTGCATCGCCCAAGGTGCGCTCATGGCTTGCCCCGCGTCGTGTCCGGAATTGTCAATCGCACAGGGGTCTTATCGGAGCCGGGCAGGAGAGCTTGACGGTTGTTCCGGAGTCGAACGGCCTTTGACCGGCTTTGAAACATCCGTGCCTTCCAGGAGCCTGGCGGCTCCTTTCCTTGGTTATTGTGACCACGATTGACCCTGCTTGCGAGGTCGCGGTTTCCATCGAGGCGGCGCGTCCGGAATATGTGCGAACGCAAAAAAAGCAAAATGATGTAGCTTGATAGATAGCATGATCGTTGGTTCCGGAATCGATCTGGTAGAGATCGGGCGCATCCAGCAGTCCATGGATCGCTATGGCGGGCGCTTTCTCGACCGTGTCTACACCGCCGAGGAACAGGCCTACTGCCAGCACAAGCGCAATGCAGCGGAGAGCTTTGCTGCCCGGTTTGCCGCCAAAGAGGCCGGGGCCAAGGCCCTGGGAACGGGCATGAGCTACGGCGTGACCTGGCGTGAGATCGAGGTTGTGCGTGAGCCCAGCGGAAGGCCCACCATCCGGTTTCACGGGCGCGCTGCCGGGATTGCCGCCCGCCTGGGCGTAACTCACGCCGCGCTTTCAATCACCCATACCGCAAGCCTTGCCATGGCCAGCGTGGTGCTGGAAGACGGGCATTGAAGCCCGCCTCGTCTGCTATCCTCAAGGCGTTGCCAACCGCCTCATTTCAACAAGGGGAGTGACGTGCCTAGCCGCAAAGAGATTCAGTGGTCGCAATTGAGAGTGGGAGCGTTGGTTCTGGTGGCCATGGCTGTGCTGGTTGGACTGATTATTCTCATGTCCGGCTCGACCGGTGGGCTGTTTGCGCGCAAGATTGTGCTCCGCTCTTACTTTGAAAATGCCGAGGGACTGAAAGATGGAGCGACGGTAACGCTGGAAGGGGTGACCGTCGGCAACGTGACCCATATCCGCATCATTCCGGATCGCAATCCGACGCCGGTGGAAGTGTCCATGCAGGTGGGATACGAATATAGGTCCAAGCTGCACACCGATTCCACCGCCAAGATCCAGCAGGCCGGCGTCCTAGGCGACAGCTTCGTCGATATCAGCTCTGCCCATGCCAGCGGACCCGCTCCAGCCAATAACGCCGAGCTAAAGGCCACGGCCGTACCGAGCATTCAGGAAGTGGTCAGCAGCAGCAACGTCTCCATCCAGCAGATCAACACACTGATGAAAAAAGTGGAGATCCTGGTGGATACGCTCAACACCAAGCGCGGCACCATGGGCGAGCTGATTAACGACCCGGGACTGTACAAGAAGATCAACCTGATCGCCGGCGATCTACAGACCATCACCGGCGCGATCGCCGGAGGCAAGGGCTCACTGGGCAAACTGGTCAACGACGACACGCTCTACACGCGCGCCAACTCAGCCGTGGACCGATTGAGCAAGATCACGACCGATCTGGACGAAGGCAAGGGCAGCGCGGGCAAGTTTCTCAAGGACGACACGCTCTACAACAACCTGAATGCGGCTGTCGCCAACACGAATCAACTGGTGGCCGAAATCAACTCTGGCAAGGGCGCCCTGGGCAAGATTGCCAAGGACCCGGCCTTTGCGCAAAAGCTGGACGACACCGTTACACGTCTGGATTCGATCCTCAAAAACGTGGATGAGGGCAAGGGTTCATTGGGCCAGTTGGTCCAGAATCGCGCTCTCTACGACCATGCCGACCAGACCTTGGACCAGACCCAGCAGTTGGTTAAAAGCATCCGCGAAGACCCCAAGAAGTACCTGGTCATCCACATGAAGATCTTCTGAAAAGGGTAACTTGCTGGGGTTAGTGCGTTGCTCTCCGCTAACTCGCCGACGCACTCACCTGCTGGCCCCTGAACATCCGCCAGAACTCCATAAAACCCTTTAGCCGCACCACCTGGAAGTAGTCGCTGGCGACAAAATAGAAGAGCGCCGCCAGCAGCCAGACTGCGTGCATGGCATCCGGACCAAGCTCGTCACTGAACGGGAGCGGCGCGGCGGAGAGCACCATGGCCAGCACAATGAGCGCCAGCTTTACGATGCCCATCACCAGGTTGATCTCGACCAGCTTGCTTGTGAAGGCTCTCCCCAGCCTGAGACTTTGGCCAAGGGAGGAGAGCGCGGAGCGCTCTTCAAGCAGCATCAGCAACGGCGCGATCGACAGAGACCAGCTCAGCAGCGCCCATGCTGTGAAGAACGCCAGCGAAAGAAAGATCGCCCAGATTGAGTAACCCACCAGGTCCGGCTCGCCGGCAGGGGTGATATGCGTGGCCGCCACCCACCGCATGGAGCGGAACCACCCCCAGCAGGTTGCCCCGAGCAGCGCCAGCCATGCCGTCTGCAACGCGATCATTGCGACAGGCCGGAAGGGCAGCCGCGCGTCCATGCGTTTCAGAACAAGGCTGCGGCCCAGTCCGGAGATGACCACCCAAGCCAGCGCGGCCACTGGCAGCAGCCAGCGCAGCACAGCCATCCTGTATGGCTGGTAGAGCGCCCATGCGTTGACAAGCTGCACCGACGCCACCCAGGGATTTTGCACATCGATTGCCGTGAGTCCTGCGGATTCGAGTGGAAGTGCGACGAAGATTTGCTGCGCCTGTATCCAGCAAACGGCCAGAAACGGAACGCCAAAGATCCAGCGCCAACCCACTTCGATCACGGTGAGCGAGGGTCGCGAAAAAACCCAGCCCATCTGGCCGACAAGCGATTGCGTTCCGCGCAGCGGTACTACCACGTTACTTCACCACCAGGTTCACCAGCTTGCCGGGCACCACGATGACCTTGGCGACCGTTTTTCCCGCCGTCCGCGACTGCACCTTTTCGACGGCAAGAGCGGCCTGTTTAATCTCTTTGGGACTGGCGTCAGCGGCAACACGGACCACTGTCACCAACTTGCCATTGACCTGCACTGGAATCTCCAGTTCGTCTTCCCTGGCCAGTTCGGGATCGCTCACGGGCCAGGGCGCACGAAGCACAGAACTCTCTTCGCCGAGTTCTTTCCACAGTTCCGCCGCCAGATAAGGAGCAAACGGGGCCAGCAGCAGTACCAGCGAGCGCAGCAATTCCTGCACAACCGGCGCAGGCACCTCGCCCGCCGCCAGTTGCGCGTCTGACGATTGAATGTCGTTGACCAGTTCCATGATGGCCGCCACGCAGGTGTTGAAGTGCCAGCGGCCTTCAAAATCCAGCGTGATCTTGGCGATGGTCTGGTGCAGCTTGCGCAGCAGGGCTCCGCCCTTTTGCGTTTCAGACGAGCTTTGTGCAGCGGTGCGCGCCACCGGCGCGTATTTCGTCACGATCCGATAAACGCGACCCAGAAAGCGGCTCACTCCCGCCACGCCGTCTTCCTGCCAATCGAGATCGCGGTCCGGGGGCGCGGCAAACAGGGCGTACATTCGTGTGGCGTCGGCGCCATAGCGAGCCACCATGTCGTCGGGCGAAACCACATTGCCCTTGGACTTGGACATTTTCGACCCGTCCTTGATGACCATGCCCTGCGTGAACAAACGCCGTGCCGGCTCGTCGTTGACGATGAGGCCCAGGTCGCGCATCACCTTGGTCCAGAAGCGCGAGTAGATCAGGTGCAGAATCGCGTGCTCCACGCCGCCGATGTACTGGTCGATGGGAAACCAGTACTGCGCCTTGACCGGATCATAGGGAGCGTTGGCGTTCTTCGCGTCCGTATAGCGGTAGAAGTACCAACTCGAATCGACAAAGGTATCCATCGTGTCGGTTTCGCGCCGGGCCGGGCCGCCGCATTTGGGGCAGGTGGTGTTCACAAACTCCGGCACGCGGCCCAGGGGCGAGCCGCCCTGCTGCGTTATTTCAATCAGCGCAGGCAGCATCACGGGCAACTGGTTATCTGGAACTTGAACCAGGCCATCCCGCTCGCAGTGAATCATGGGAATCGGCGTGCCCCAGTAGCGCTGCCGGCTCACACCCCAGTCCTTCAGGCGGAAGGTGACCGTCGCTTCACCAAAGCCCTTGGCCGCGGCAATCTCCTGGAGTTTCTTCTCCGCCGCGATGCAGCTCAGCCCGTCGTATGCGCCAGAGTTCACCAGCACGCCCTCTTCAGAACAGAAGGGTAGGTCCTGAGACACAGAAGCATCGGTCGGCTTGATCACCTGCACAATGGGCAGGTTGTACTTGGTGGCAAACTCGAAGTCGCGCTCGTCGTGCCCCGGGACGCTCATGATGGCGCCTGTGCCGTAGTCGGCCAGGATGTAATTGGCCACCCAGATGGGCACGCGCTGGCCATTATAGGGATTGATGGCGAACCGTCCGGTGGGAATACCGTGCTTCTCGATTGCGCCCAGATCGCCGGCTTCCCGGGCCTTCTTCTGCTGCTCAAGCAACTCATCGACCTGCGCCTTCAGGTGCGCGTTGGCAGCGGTAAACTTGGCCACGAGCTCGTGCTGGGGTGCGAGTTGTACGCTGGTCGCGCCGAAGATTGTATCCACACGAGTGGTGAAGACGCGAATGCGCGTGCCTTCTGTTCCCTGTTCCCTATTCCCTGTTCCGTGGACCTCTTCCGCCAGGAAGAAGTCGACTTCCGTCCCTTCGCTGCGGCCGATCCAGTTGCGCTGCATGGTGCGCACTTTTTCAGGCCAGCCTTCCAGCTTGTCGAGGCCGTCGAGCAGTTCCTGGGCGTAAGCGGTGATGCGGAAGAACCACTGCACCAGGTCGCGCTGCTCCACCTGAGTGGTCTCATGCCGCCAGCAGCAGCCGTCGACAACCTGCTCATTGGCCAGCACCGTGGCGCACTCCGGGCACCAGTTCACCTTGCTCTTCTTGCGGTACACCAGCCCCTTTTCATACATGCGCAGGAAAAACCACTGGTTCCAGCGGTAGTACTCGGGCAGGCAGGTGGTCACTTCCGTGGCCCAGTCGTAACCCAGGCCAAGACGCTCCATCTGCCGCTTCATGGCGGCGATGTTGGCCTGCGTCCACTCGCGCGGGGGCGTATTGTTCTTGAGCGCGGCGTTCTCGGCAGGCAGCCCGAAGGCGTCCCAGCCCATGGGATGCAGCACGTTGTAGCCCCGCATCCACATATGCCGGGCCAAGGCATCGCCAATCGAGTAGTTGCGCACATGCCCCATGTGCAACTGGCCGCTGGGATAGGGCAGCATCTCCAGTACGTAGTACTTGGGTTTGCCGCAGGAAACGGGCTCGGCCGCGTACAGCTTGGGGTCTGCCGCCCACCGTTCCTGCCATTTGGGTTCGATTACCGAGGGATCGTAACGCAGTTCGTTCTCATCAGCCATGACCCTTTAAGTGTAAACGGGACGCATCAGTTTCCGGGTAGCTCCACCAGGCTCTTCAGCACCCGCACATTTCGCTCCTCGTCGCCGGGTTCGTCCACCGGGGTTTCGGCGATGAAGGCGGCGTGGGCAAAGCGCTCATCGTTGAGCAGGCGCCGGAACGGTTCGACACCCATGGTGCCCTGGCCGATGTGCTCGTGACGGTCAAGCTTGGAGCCGCGCGCGGCCTTGGCGTCGTTCATGTGCCAGACGCGCACCGCATCGAACCCCACTGTCGCCGCGACCTGAGCCGTTGTGTCGGCGTAGCCCTCGGCACTGACGAGGTCGTAGCCGGCCACGTGCGTATGGCATGTATCCAGACAGACACCCATTGGCGCGGATGGCCTGAGCCGGGCCACAAGTTCCGCCACCTGCTCGAAGCTGCCGCCCAGCGAAAACTCCGCCCCGGCAGTGTTCTCGATAAGGATGTGGAAGCCGGTTGCTTGCCAGGGGAGACCGTCAATGGCACGTGCGATCGAGTCCGCCGCGAGCCTCAGACCCTCGTCGCGGGTGAGGCCTTTCCATGAGCCGGGATGAAGCACCAGGTACTCGGCGCCAAAAGCCAGCGCGCGCTCAATCTCTCCGCGAAACGCCACGATGCTCTTCTCGCGAACTTCGTCCGACTGGCTGCATACGTTGACCAAGTAGCTGGTGTGGATCACCAGCGGCCCCACATCAAGCTTTGCGCGAAGCTCCCGCATGCGCGCGGCTTGTTTCGGGTCGACTTTGGGCGCACGCCACATGCGTGGGCTCGACGAAAAGATCTGAAAGGTATTGGCGCCAATCTCCCGCGCCCGCTCCACGGCGTTCGAAGCCCCGCCCGCCGTGCCCAGATGCACACCAATCCGCTTTGTCATGCGAACAGTTTAACCGCAGCATCCCCTCTACCCTAGCCACAAAAATCCGCCGATGCGGATAGTAAGGACAGGGCATCCGAGATGATGAAGATAAAAGACACCACTCTAATCGTCGTCGTCTTTGGTGGATCTTTTTCTGCGCTCCGTCAGCATCGCAGGCACCGGTGCATCGCCCATGGCATCCTTCCACAGAATGACGTTCAGCTTCTGCGGGTCGGCGTGGTCGGCATGGCGGAAGTCCATCTTCATGCTCTCCTTCGCGCCCACGGCTGTCTTTACATTCACCGCGTAGATCAGGCCGTTGTCGCGATTGGAGTAGTCAGCCGCATAGGCGGGCTGATCGCCGGGGCCTGCGAACAACGTTGAGATCAGCGAGCTGAACGCGTCGTTGTTATTCATTGGAGGCAGCCCGAGCAGCGTCTCCATGGTCCGGATTACGCTTACGGTGGAGTAGAACCTGCTGTCGACAAACGGCGCACCGCCGGTGCCATGCGGGGCATATTTGCTGACGACCAGAGCCAGGCTGCGGTGAGCGTCCACATGGTCGCCACCATCCTGCGCATCGTCTTCCAGGATGAAGAACGCCGTATCATCCCAAAATGGCGAATGGGAGATGGCCTCAACCGCCCGCCCGACCGCCAGGTCGTTATCGGCCACCGAGGATTTCGGCGTGGGTCCACCGGGCCGGGTGCCCGCTGTGTGGTCGTCGGGCAGCCGCAATGAGATGAAGTTTGGCATGGTGTCTTTGCCCTGCTCTTTGTCCGCGATCCACACCTTCAGGTGTCTGAGGAAAACCTCGACCCTTATCTGGTCAGGAATTGCCAGGTTGAAGTCCGGCGATTCCTCGGCAAAATGGCCCACTAACTCCGGCTTGGTGGCGATGTTCGTCGCGATCAACGGAATCGGCCAGGCCCACTTGTTTATGCCGCCGCCCCATTCCGCAGGCATCGCTTCGCCCGGCGGAATTGCCTTGCGTTCGCAGTTTCGGCCTTCCAGCATCGGCCCCTGCTGCGGATTCACGGTCCTCACCTCATTGCAAAACGTTGTGGAGATGAATTCGCCGAAATGGTAATAAGTTTTGCCGTGCGCGGCCAGATTGCCCCACAGATAGCCGCTGGCCGGCTCGTTCACATCCGGTATCTTCTGGAGCAGTGGATAGCCCTCGGCAACCACACCCTCGTAGTCGTATGTTCTCTGTCCGCCGCGATAGGATTGCTGCCAGGTCTTCTCAAGATAGTCCGTGCCGATGGCCGCGTTGGACCAAACGTGCCCATCGCCCGATACCTCACCCGAGTCATAGAAGTTATCGAGCACGCCGAACTGCAGGGCGAGCTTGTGCTCGTTCGGCGTGGTCGCCTCACCGTACATCGTCAGACTGGAATCGCCATTGCCCACCGGCTTTCCGTCCTTCTTCAGGTCGCCGAAGATCTGATCGTAGGTCCGGTTTTCCTTGATGATGTAAATCACGTGCTTGATCCGGTCCTGCGCTCCGCCGGTGAAGGCAATCTTCTCCGCTGCGGCCTTCATCCGGTTCGACTCCAGCACGACCGCCGTCGACTGGGACAGATTCTTCTCAACCTCGGCCTCATCGAGCGTGGCCAATGAGCCATACAACAGCGTTGCAATGTAAGTGGTCCCTTTCAGGCGCCGGCTTCCTTGTGATGTCTCCGCAGGGCGCTGGGGGGTGTTGTTTGGCCCGGTCCCCTTCCCTTTCGCGGTGGCCACATACAGCTTTCCGCCGGATGCCGAGGGAATGAATGCCATCGACATGGGCATCCACTCGGTAGGCACAAATCCGATGGGTTCCACCATACCCTGCTTCGACGCCCTCGACGTTAGCTGCCCAGCGTCGAGAACAGCAACGGCGTCGCCGGCAGAATTCGCAACGTACAAACGGCTGCCGTCCGCGTTGAGGGCCAGCACTTCGGGCTCGGCGCCAAAGTAGCTTTGCCCCGGAAGCCGGGTATCGAAGTACCCCTTCACCGAAAATTGTCCAGCCCCCACATTGACAGCCGCAATGACATCGCGGTTTGCGAGCGCCACGTATAGGATTTTTCCATCCGGCGAAGACTCGAATGCGCAAGGGTGTGTCCCAGGAGCGACCGCGCTGCGCGGCTTGAGCAGAGCCAGCTTTCGCCCCACCACCCCCTTGGCCAAATCGAGTTCCACAATTTCGGAAGCATTCCACAGCGCTACAAATGCCCGCTCGCCGTCCTTCGAGACTGCGAGCGCAACCGGATAGGTTGAGGGCACAGCATCGCTTTCAGAGAGATCAAACCGTTTTTCGACCGATCCGCTGGCGGGATCAAGGAGCAATACATCGTCCGCAAGATTGCCGGCTACAAGCAGCTTCTCCGCGCCCGCCGGACCAATGACCGCAATCGCCGCCGGGAACGGCACGCCCTTATCGCCGTCAACTCCGCCGAGCAGCTTCGTTTTTCGTCCCGGAGCAAGTGGGGAAAGCGGCAGACGGATCAAACGCTCGGGCACGATCTTTCCTGCCGTGAAGCTGTACACCACAACACCGCTGCCGATTGCGTCTTTGCTATTGCCAAGCGGGTCGGAGGTCGAGCCCATGCTTGCGTACAGATGGCTCCCGTCGCGGCTGAACGCCAGACCGGAGTAGAGCGTTTGCCTGGCGCTGGCGGGCGTGCGGGCATCCGGATAGTCCGTCAGTACGCCGGTCTGCGTATCCAATACGGCCAGCGACTGTTCATATTGCGACTCGAAGGTTCCGTACCCCGCATTCACCGTAACCACATAGCGCCTGTCGGGAGAGACAGCCATCGACATCGGCAGACTGTTCAACCGTTGCGGATGCCCTGGGATTTCCCCGATCAACTGCTTGCTCGTGGGTAGATCGATCGTTTGTGCCGCAAGAAGTCCAGCCCCCAAAACCAAAGCCGAACCGGCAAACGTCGTCAAAACCTTTTCATTCATTCCCAAACCCTAGCAAAACCAGCATACCTTCTGCTTCACAAGGCCGTTACATCCACATGGTACGGCAAGAATTCGTTTGAGGTGGAAGCCTTCGCGGTGTTCACGTCAGAGATCGTTGCGAACCTGCAATAATCTCAGGGTATGTACACAGTGTTCACGGCGGAGAGGCTCTGGAGCGGGACTGGCCTGCTCGACGACCCGGTGGTCACGGTCGAAGACGGACACATTGCCACCATCGCCACACGTGCAACCGGCGAGTTACCCGCTCAGGCCCGCGTTTTCGACTATCCTGGCGCTACGCTGGCCCCGGCTTATCTGGACGTACACACCCACGGAGCCGCCGGCCACGATGTGATGGAAGCCACGCCCGAAGCCCTCAGCGCCATTGGCAGCTTTCTGGCTTCGCACGGAACAGCCTGTTTTCTACCCACAACGGTTACCGCGTCGCTGGATGCCACCCTCCGTGCGCTGTCAGGACTGGCAAAGCTGCTGGCTCAGCCGCCCAGCCCGATTCAGGCTCGGCCCATCGGCATCCATATAGAGGGGCCGTTTCTATCGCATGCCAGACGCGGGGTTCACCCGACTGAATATCTGCTTGCGCCCGACATCGCCTTATTCGACCGGTTCTTCGAGGCTGCCGAGGGGCACATCCGCCTGATGACGCTGGCTCCCGAGTTGCCCGGAGCGGTAGAACTGGCGGCCCACGCCACTGCGCGCGGCGTTCGCGTCTCCCTGGGCCACTCGGACGCCACCGCGGCCGAGACCCGCGCCGCGATTGCCGCCGGAGCCGTAAGCGCAACACATACATACAACGCCATGCGTCCGCTCGACCATCGCGAGCCGGGCATCCTGGGAACTGTGCTCACCACCGATTCCCTGTTTGCCGAGCTGATTTGCGACGGTATCCACAACGCTCCGGAAATGGCCAAGCTGTGGTGGCGCGCCAAGGGGCCGGAACGCGCCATCCTGGTGACTGACGCGATGAGCGCCACCGGGATGCCCGATGGCCAGTATCGACTGGGCGGAATGACGGTCCAGGTTGCGAACGGCAGGGCCACTGCCGATGGAGTTCTTGCCGGCAGCGTACTCACACTCGACCGCGCACTGGCCAATTTTGTTGCATTCTCCGGCGCGCCTCTGGAGCTGGCGCTGCGCTTGCTCACCGTCAACCCCGCCGCAATGGCCGGACTAAGCGATCAGGCCGGCTCACTCACCGTGGGCCGGCCCGCCAATCTGGTTGCCGTGGATGCGGCGGGAAGGCTTGTCGCGTCCATCCAAAACGGCCAGCCGGTTGCCAAGCCCGCTGCGTAGCTAGCCCTGTTCTTCGGCCAGCCTCTTTGCCCGCCACAGCGCGCCCTCAATGGAAACCACTGATTCCCGTCCCACCGGCATCTCAGGCGCCGCGGCATGGAGACCGGCAAAAAAGGCTTCGCGCACTTTCGCCATCTTCTCCACTACACCGCCGGTCCAGGCCACTGGAACCTCACCTGTGATTCCGTGTTTGCGGCGCAGTTTGGTGCGCACCAGTAGCACAAACTCCACCAGATCGGCAGCAGCCTGCTGCAGAACGCCCACCGCGACCGAGTCGCCGGCCTCGCCCAGTTCATAAATTGCGGGCGCCAGCGCGGCAAAATCAGGCCCAGGTGCGCTATCACCCAGGTTTACCAGGTCATCGATGCTGGGCGTTCCCCAAATCTCACCCACCTTCTTGAGAATCTGCGTCGGCTCCTCGCGGTCATGGGCTCTGAGCGCCCTGCGCACACTGTTGACCCCGATCCAGTAGCCGGATCCCTCGTCGCCGAGCCGCGAGCTCCAACCGCCCGCGCTTTCCCGGCTGCCGTCCGGCGCCCGGCCAATGGTATTCGATCCGGTTCCCGCGATCTGCAAAATCCCCGGACCTCCTTTGAAGGCTGCGTCCAGAGCGATCACCTCGTCGCCCACAACCTCAGAACGCTGGACTCCAAAGTCCTGAAAAACCGCTGTGATCCACTCTGTAACGCCGGGCATGGAAGCGCTGGCCACCCCACACGAGGCCGCAGACACGCCAGTGACGCCAGCCTGCGCATACACATCTTTGAGCAGTGCGCGCAAATTCTCTTCGGCAGTCTCAGCGCCTACCCGCAACCGCTTGATGGATCCATTTTCACCGTGAGCCAGAACTCGTTCCCCGGCAAGGATCACGGCGCGTGTCCTTGTGCCTCCGCCATCAATTCCCAGAACCACGTTCATTCTTTTCTTACTCCTTCTAGTGTCCGCCTGCGGAGTCTATTTATCCGCAGCGGTCCCGCCGTCGCGCAAAGTTCCGGCCAACACATTCAGGCTGCCGTCACTCTTGGGAGGGGTAAGACCAAGCAGGTGGGCGAGCCATGGATATAGATTGACGTTCTCAAATGGCGCAACTGTCTTTCCCGCAACAATATCAGGTCCGGCGGCAAAAAAGCTGGCCTTCATCTGCGGCAGCTTCCGGGGATCGAAACCGTGCATGCCGGGGACGGGCGGCTGATCGGGGCGCCCGGCAAGGGGTGCGTGGGCGCGGATGGCGTATGGACCCGTGGCGATAACCACCGGGTCGCCCTCGCGCGGATTTTGGTTGTAGTCGAGGCTGGCGGGTACGTCTTTGCGGCGGTAGACGACAAACTGTGACGAGGCCTTCTTGAGCTGGTTGTAGACTTTTGCGCGATCCTCCTCCGTCTTGCCGTAAAGAAGGGATCCAACGGTATCAAAGCCCGCCAGATCGGCGAATTGGTCGAGGGTGATCCAGTCACCCTCGACCTCGGCCATGCCGTGGTCGCTAACCACAACCAAATCAATGGGTAAGCCAGTTGTGTCGAGCGCAGTCCTGAGCTTGCCTACCAGCACATCCACCTTGAGCGCCGCAGCTTTGGTTTCGCTGGCGTCGGGGCCGAATTCGTGCCCTTCGTGATCCGGCTCGGAGTAGTAAATGGTAATGAGATGAGGGCGATCGGCCCCAGGCAGCTCGAGCAGGGCCACCGTGTTGTCAATCCGCGCCTGTTCAACAGCGTCCGTGGACTCGGTTTTGGAATCGAACCGGGCGTACCAAGAAGGCCGAAAGCCGGCGATTTCGGCCTCGGAACCGGGCCAGAACAGACAAGCGGCGCGCATCCCCTGGCTTTCGGCCAAACTCCATAGAGGAATTCCGCTATACCAGGTTCCATCGCTCACCGCCTTGGCGTCCCCAGGGCCGTAGAGGGCGTTCTTTGCCTCGTCATAGAAGCTGTTGGCGACTAGGCCGTGGTGCTCGGGATAAAGTCCCGTGACGATGGTGAAGTGGTTGGGGAAGGTAAGGGACGGATAGCTGGGCAACATGCCATCGGGAGCCCACACACCCTGCTTGCCAAGGGCTAAAAGGTGGGTGGCACCATCGCGTTTGGCATAATCCCAACGGAAGCCATCGAGCGAGACAAGTACCACATAATGCTGGTTTTGCGCAGTGGCAGAGTTGCGCCCATTGTCGACATGAATAAGTGGCAGGGCTGGATTTTGCCCTGGGAAGGCAGTCGGCTGTTGCGCAGCCAGACCAAGCCCGAAGGCCAGCGCAAACGATGCAAGAACCACCCGGCCTGACACGCGGAAACGCACCGAAAACACCCCCGCACCAGCTTATCGCATGGGGTGAGGCAGTAGGCCAGCAAGCCTGCAAAGCGCCGTGCGAACTACCGGACGAAGGTCTCGCGGCGCATTCCGGCCACTGGCGCCCGAAGTGGGTATTCGGGAACCGGACACTATGGCCGAGGATGTGAACCGCACGGTAAGCCGGGAGCAATGCTGGCCGCGCTGGCCAGTTTCTTTGCCGTATTGACGCTCGTGCTCACCGACAGAGGCTCTGCGGTCTGAATAGGATAAGCAACGCCCACTGCGCTCTTGGATTTGCAACGGTATTAGAATGAATGCCGGTCTTGAACAGGGGATGACCCGGCCTTCAGGTTGAGCAGGCCGTTCTCCCGCTCCCATTTGTGCGAAACTAGGCTGAACGGCAACTGAGTCCAAACCGGGGTCATTGCCAGCAGGGTTCCGAGATGCCTTTGCTGCGTTCGGCTTTTATCTCTCTTTCCCGCAATCGTCTTCTGCGCCGCTTTTGCGAGCGTTCCAGTGTGGGCCGGCGGCTGAGTGCCCGGTTCGTGGCCGGTAAGGACATCGGCGACGTGCTGCGCGTGGCGCAAGCCGTCACTTACCAGGGCATGGCTGTAACCCTGGACTCGCTGGGCGAGAGTGTGGCTTCAGAAATTGAGGCGCACGAGGCAGCCGAAGTCTATCACCAACTGCTGGATTGGATCGCCGCGCACAAACTCAACGCCAACATCAGCGTGAAGCTAACTCAGATGGGGCTGGAACTGTCACCGGAGTTGGCCGAGGGCATTGCCAAAGATCTGGCCAAACATGCCAAAGCAACCGGTAGTTTTGTCCGCATCGACATGGAAGACTCGTCGCTGACGCAGACGACCTTGGATATAGTGCGGCGGCTGCATGCAAGCCCTGGTCTGCGCGGAGCTATCGGAGTAGTTATCCAGGCTTACCTCTATCGGTCGCAGGCGGACATCGAACAATTGGTGGCCGACGGGATTCGTGTGCGGCTGTGCAAGGGCGCGTACAAGGAACCGGCCGAGGTGGCTTTCCCGCACAAGGCGGATGTGGACGCAAACTTTGTACGCTTGAGCCGGATGCTGCTCGAAAGCCCCATTTACCACGCCCTGGCTACCCACGATGAGGCAATGATCGCGGCGGCCAAAACGTTTGCCAGCCAGAATGGAATCGATCTTGGCCACTTCGAGTTTCAGATGCTATTTGGTGTGCGGCGCGACCTGCAGCGGAAGCTGGTCAAGGAGGGCTATAACGTTCGAGTTTATGTTCCGTTCGGGCAGGAGTGGTATCCCTATTTCATGCGGCGGCTGGCCGAGCGCCCGGCGAACGTGCTGTTTCTGGCCAGGAATCTGTTCCGGTCCTAAGGCTAACTCGCAGTGTCAGTGCCAGTGGTAAGCGCTTTGGAGGCGGATTTAACTTCCATCCCATCTTGCGAAAGTACTTGCCACAATAGAGTGCCGGAAGATCGGTGGGCTGCAAGCGAACTGAAAAATGCTTTATAAAGCGGTTGTATCCCCGACGAGACTTCTCTTGTGCTGGTGTTGCTTCTTAATAAAGACCAGTTCTCTGCACCTGGGACATTCCCAGGGATAGTAACCAAAAAGGGGAAAGACCTTTTTTTGCAGGAAGCCCCTCCGCGCCAACCTGCGCATGCTGCTACCGCACTCGGCACAGTTCGAGTCCACCTTGTCAGCTTCGCATCGCAAGGAACGGCTGGACGTCACATCCACCTCTCTTCGTTTCCCTCAGCAACGAAATTCAATTAGCCAACCGTGTCCACCGGGACATTACCGGGAGAGGTGTCATTGCTAACACCTCAGCATCAGGGAAGTAGATGTGGCCCCATTCATCCAATCTTCAAGCTTATCGAAGGATAACGTATTGCAAGACACGTATTCCGCGGCATGGCCGGCACAATGGTAACCACAAAATTGGTATGAGTGACCGTTACTTTCTGCACATGGCCCTTGGGTCACTGACTAACAACCCCCTGGCAGTTGAGCCGCGCCAACCCTTGCCGTGCCAGGTCCGCAACCGCCCTGGCGAGGGTGAGCGAGGCATTCAACGACTCTGGCCGCTCGATCCGGATGCCGAGTTTGACCGCATAGCCGCGAAAGAGGATGTCGACATCGTAGAGAATTTCGACATGGTCGCAGAGGAAACCGATGGGCTGAAGGATGAGGGTCTTGACGCCCTCGGCGGCAAGGGAGTCAAGCGTGCTCTCGACGGTGGGTCCGATCCATGGACCACCGCTGGCGCCCTGACTCTGGAATGCGAACCACCAGCGGAGAACCTCGGGGACGCGCTCCACAACCAAGGCGGTGGTACACTTGGCTTCTTCGGCGTAGGGGTCGACTCCCTGGCCGGGCCAGAGGCGCGGCTGGCCTTCACTCGCAGCGGGCGTCTGAATGGTGCGGCAGGGAACGCTGTGAGCGGTAAAGAGGACCGGGACCGGCGCGCCAACCTCGGCGCTGAGCTTGGTCCAGGCTGGGCGAAGGCGCTCGGCAAAGGCCTCGGCGAGAAGCGGATGCCGCGCCCAGCCTTCGGTGAAGTCAATGCGCAGGCCGGCGGCCTCGGCATCGACCGCTCGCCGGTAGAGACCCACGCTGGTTCGGGAGTTTTGCGGCGCGAGACAAATGACTGCGGCTTCTTCGATGCCATCGGCGCGCATTTGGTGGACGACGTCGGGGATGTAGGGGCGCCAGTTTCTCATGCCGACATAGACCGGAACGGGATCTCCCCCAGAAGCCAGTTCGCTTTCAACGAGGCGGGCGTGCTCCAAAGTGATCTCAGTGAGCGGGCTGCGGCCGATGAGGGCGTAGCGGTGCTGAATCTCCTCGATGACCGTCTGCGGCAGCGGGCGGCCGCTGACCACGTTGCGCAGGTACTCGGGAATCTGCTCCGCGGTCTCCGGGGTTCCGTGCGCTAACAGCAACACCGCTTGCTTAGCCATTGGCAGGCTCCAGGCGGAATTCGCGAACCATGCGAACAACTGCCTGTACGTTCTCGACGGGCGTGCTGGGGACTATGCCGTGGCCCAGGTTGAAGATGTGTCCGGGACGTCCGTTGGCGGCGCGAAGAATCTCTTTCACGCGCAACTCCAGAATTTCGAGGGGTGCAAAGAGCGTGATGGGGTCCAGATTGCCCTGCACGGCGTGGCCTTGGCCGACGGCGCGCCAACCTTCATCGAGGGGCTGACGCCAGTCGAGGCCGATCACGTCCGCGCCGGTTGCGGCCATATCGGTCAGCAGACCAGCCGTCTCCACGCCAAAGTAAATGACCGGGACACCCATCTGCTGGACGGAGCGGACGAGGCGCTTGGAGGCGTCGAAGGCATATTCGCGATAGTCGGCCAGGCCAAGCGAGCCCACCCAACTGTCGAAGATCTGGATGACGTCGGCGCCGGCCTGGACCTGGAGGCGGCAGTAGTCCTCGAGAACTTTGACGATCTTATCGAGGAGCAGACGCCAGGACAGGGTGTCGCGGTACATCATCTGCTTGGTGTGGATGTAGTTCTTTGAGCCGCCGCCCTCGATCATGTAACTGGCCAGTGTGTAAGGCGCGCCACAAAAGCCGATGATGCCCAAGCGATCACGGAAGTGGGTGGCGACCTTCTGAATGGCGCGGGCTACGTAAACAAGGTCATCGGCGCGGTCGGTGCGGAGGGCACGGACATCCTCGGCGGTGCGTACCGGATGATGGACAACGGGGCCTTCGCCGGCCTGGAACTCGAATGGCAGGCCCATGGGTTCGAGAGGCAGCAAGAGGTCGGCAAAGATGATGGCTGCGTCCACGCCCAGCTTTTCAGCGGCGGTGATCGTGACCTCGGCGGCCAGTTCGGGCTGCTTGCAGATTTCAACCAGGGTGTGGTGCTTGCGGACGTCGCGGTACTCCTGCATATAGCGGCCGGCTTGGCGAAGGAACCACACGGGCGTGCGGTCCACCGGGCGGCGCAGACAGGCGCGGATGAAGCGGCTTCCGTCGAGAATGGTATCGGGGATGGCTTCGACAACGATGGGGTTTTCGTTGGTTGGTTCCATATATTGTCGATTTTAGCGGGCGCGAGCGAACTCCGCTCAGGATGGCAGTTCTTATAGTGATTCAATTCTTTTTGGTGTGCTCAATGGTTCCGCTGGAGCTTAGCTGATGCCCGCCGCGCAAAAAAAGGGCCCCCGCTTTCGACGGGGGCCAAGTTGCCTTGGTTCTCTCGTTAATCGAGAGCTTGGTTGGCGGCCGAACGGCGGGTTGCCGTCAGCGCGGAAAGGAGCCTCGGGGGAGGGCTGCGGTGTTATGGCCGCTCCGCACCAGTCGAGGAAGCAACACCTTGGGGCGGTGCGGCTCCCTTGGCCGCCAAACTGTTTTCCATCAACCGGATATGCACGGTGCTGGTCCGAACGGGCTTATCGTCCTCATCGGCCTGGCCATGGGCGTTGCCCAGAGCCACTGCGTGCAAGCGGTAGACGGGAATGTCATGTTGAGTCACAAGGTAGCGCTTGACCGCTTCGGCCAGACGCTCAGAACTCTGGATACCGGCGCTGCCGGCCAGGGGCGAATGCGCCTCCACTTCCAGAATGTAGCCCTGCCTGCCGGTCACGCTTTCCGCCAGATCGTCGAGTTGCTGGCGGGCTGCCGAGGAGAGTATCGGCTGACCGTGCAAAAATTTTACTTCGGTCTCAGTCACCTGACGGTACTGGTCCAAGCCGTTCACCGTGGTGTTCAACCGGTCCACGTGGCCGGAAGCTCCCTGGGCGATGCCGTTGGCATTTCTGGCCTGTGCATCGGCCGCCAAGGCGGCCTGGTTGGCCGCGTCGGCCGCGGACTGCGCCTTGCGGATGCCCGCCTGCGATCTTGCATCCACATCCTGAATGTCACGCCCATTCTTGGCGTTCAGCTCATCCAGTTCACTGAGCCTGTCATTGATGGGGTCCGTCTGTCTCTTGACCCACTTCTTGCGGGCAAAGGGATTCACGCGTCCCCAGAACCCCTCCTTCGGAGCGTTGACAGCCGGTGAGGCCGAGGGAGAGGACTGCTGCTGCGCCGCCGAAGGAGGAGTGCTCTGTGGGGCCCCGGATGGCTGCGTCTGCTGGGCGAGCGCGGGAAGTCCGAGTGCAGATGCCAGCAGAAGCACGGCTAGCTGGCTAGGGAACAGGTTCGGATTTGCTGCATTGTGGCTCATAAAGTTGGTGACCCATCCTCGCTGATTAGGTTTCCGCAGACGAACTCGATCTGCGAGGTGAGCTGTGCTGTCTGCTCACGTGTATCTATAGCAATGCCAGAGCCAAAACCGTTTCTCTGGGGATCGAATCGCTATTCAATTCAGATTGTTTGGTTTACGGAACGAGGGTGCGGCAATGAGAGACGGAATAGGGTCCCTGACAGGCTGCGGAGAGTGTAATTTTTACGGGGTCGCGTACTTTCTACGCGGTAAAGAAGGACATAGAGGCTATTTTGAATCGACGTGAATTACACGGATTTCCGGGTAGTCGCCGGCCCAGTCGGGGGAGACAGCGTCAAAGATGAGGCGGAAGTCGTGCTCGCCGCCAGGCTTGAGCGGATCCGCGGAAACCGGCTCGACATCAATATAGGGCTCGCGCATGCGGATGAGCTTGAGAGACTGCGTCTCGTTTTGCGCCACTTCGTGGGCGAAGGTGCGGAAGAGCACCTGGACGGTAACCCCGGTGACGGTGCGGCTGCCCGTGTTGGCGATGTGGCCGTCGATGTAGGTAACCTTGCCGCCAGACAGGTTGGACGATTCGCTCATGGCGAGGTTGGTGATGGGCAGGTTGACCGCGTAGGCGTCGGATGCCGCAGAGATAGGCGTGACCTTTGGCGCGGGCTTGCCGTGTTCGAGAACCAGCACCACCGCGGCGGCAACGACCACAACGACCGCAGCAGCGATGAAGGCCGGCAGCCAGATGCGCTCGCGCGGCTCCGGCGAAGGAACAGAGGGGGGCGGAACGAGATCCAGATCGGGCCCTGTAGTCACGAACGGATTTTACACCCGTTACCGAAGGATTACCCCGTCATCCCCCGTTCTTGTTAATTGAACTACGCTTTTTCGCCATTGGGCCGATACGCTTTGCAGAGTCACAATCTTGCTGCGTCGGAATTTTGTACGAAACGCCGCCATGCGAAACGACTTAATTTTGTTGTGCATCTTCGGCGAGCAAACGGTGTCTAAGAATTGAGCGTACCCGGAGCCACACCGCTTCCGTAACTCCAGCTGAGAGGCACAGAAAGGCAGGCCCACGATGCAGTCCACTCCTCAAACCGCATCCACATCTGTGCCCACGCCCGTGAGAGGTTCCGCGCAATCCCGCATCGGGGAAGATGTGACTTACCAGGCTGTGACCATCGGAGCGGTGCTTCTGCTGCTGGTAAGCCTTTGGGTGTTCTGAGAAGGTCGCGCTGAAACGCGCCCTCTTCCGCCCAGGCTGCAACCACCTGTCTGGAAGAAATACAGGAAGGCGGAGCTACAGTTCCAGGCTCGCGTTGGCCTGAGACAGAGCCACCCCCGCTGCGCAAACGAAAACCACGCCGCCGAACGGATCGATGCGCCAGACCCGGCGAACGCCATTTGCGATCCGCTGCTCCATTCCAATTCCACTGTCGCTTCCAAACCGTCGAGATTCGATTACCCTAGACTGTGCAGAGGAGAGCCTTCCCCATGACCGTCATCCGGCAGGAAGATTTCATTGCCAGCGTAGCGGGCGCGTTGCAGTACATCAGCTATTACCACCCGGTGGACTACATCACCAGCCTGGCCAAGGCCTATGAGCGCGAGGAATCCCACGCCGCCAAAGACGCCATTGCGCAGATCCTCATCAACAGCCGCATGTGCGCCGAGGGCCACCGGCCTATCTGTCAAGACACAGGGATTGTCACCGCCTTCCTCAAAGTCGGCATGGACGTGCGCTTTGAGCCCGCTCCCGGCGAGGAACCCAAAGACCTTCAGCAGATGGTGGACGAGGGCGTGCGCCGGGCCTATCTGGACCCCGACAACAAGCTGCGCGCCTCCATCCTTGCCGACCCCGCCGGTAAGCGCATCAACACCAAGGACAATACGCCGGCCTGCGTGAGCGTGGAGCTGGTGCGCGGCGGAACGGTTGAGGTGACGGTGGCGGCCAAGGGCGGCGGGTCTGAGGCGAAAGCCAAGTTCGTCATGCTTAACCCCTCTGACTCGGTGGTCGAGTGGGTGCTGAAAACCGTGCCCACCATGGGCGCGGGCTGGTGTCCGCCGGGAATGCTGGGCATCGGCATCGGCGGCACGGCAGAGAAAGCGATGCTGCTGGCCAAGGAATCGCTGATGGACCCCATCGACATCCAGGAGCTGATGGCGCGCGGGGCGCAGAATCGCGCCGAGGAGTTGCGGCTGGAGCTTTATGACAAGGTGAACCGGCTGGGCATCGGCGCGCAGGGACTGGGCGGTCTGACCACCGTGCTGGACGTGAAGGTGCGCGACTACCCGACGCACGCCGCCAACCTGCCCGTGGCCATGATTCCCAACTGTGCCGCCACGCGCCACGCCCACCTCGTGCTGGATGGCTCGGGACCGGTCTATCTCGATCCGCCGAACCTCGAAGACTGGCCGAGGCTGACCTATGACGTTTCCGGTGCCCGCCGCGTGAATTTGGACACAGTAACCCGCGCCGAAGCCGCTACCTGGAAGCCCGGAGAAGTGCTGCTGCTGACTGGCAAACTGCTCACCGGCCGCGATGCCGCTCATAAGCGCATGACCGACATGTTCAGCCGCGGCGAAAAACTGCCCGTGGACTTCCGCAATCGCTTCATCTACTACGTTGGGCCGGTGGACCCGGTGCGCGAGGAGGTGGTGGGCCCGGCCGGACCGACGACGGCAACGCGCATGGACAAGTTCACCCGGCAGATGCTGGCCGAGACGGGCCTACTGGGCATGGTCGGCAAGGCCGAGCGAGGTCCGGCGGCCATCGACGCCATCCGCGAGTTTGGTGCGGTCTACCTGATGGCGGTTGGCGGCGCAGCCTACCTGGTTTCAAAGGCCATTCACGGCTCACGCCTGGTGGCATTTGAGGATTTGGGCATGGAGGCCATTTACGAGTTTGACGTGCGAGATATGCCGGTCACGGTCGCGGTCGACTGCAAAGGCACCAGCGTCCACCAGACCGGCCCCGCTGAGTGGCAGCAGCGCATCGCGGGCATTCCGATTCTGCAATAACGACAGGGACCAGGAATCAGCACAAAGCACCAGGGCCTGAAAGGGCCAGTTGGCTGGCGAAAAGCTCTCAAGGGTCCGTCTAGAGCGGTTCTCCAATTCACGTGGAGTCCCCAGCGTCGTGCAAAGTGGTTTTTTCCTGGAGAAAAAACCACCGAAGGTCAGTGGCTTCCCTCTACACCCATTGGAGAACCGCTATAGCCAGCTGGCTTTTCGCTGTTTCCTGTTCCCTGCTTTCTTACTGTTTGCCAAACCGGTAGACGATCCCGGCCGTGAAGCCCAGGCTGTTCTGGAGGGTGGAACCGAAGCCTGTGAGGTAATACTCCGGCGCAACCCGCAGTGCGATGTTCGGGGCTAAATTGTACTCGCCAAAGATGCTGGCACTGGCGGCAAAGGTGGACCCATCCGGATACATGCCCAGGGCAACGCCTCCCAAACCGTTCGTATCGCCCGAGAAATTGCCCTGCTCAAACCCGCCCATCACGCGCCCGGAGATGGAGAACTTCGGCTGCAGGTAAAAGCGGTAGGTGGGTCCAGCCAAGGCGGCATACTGGCTGATGGCCGGCTTGGTGATGCCCAGGGTGTTGGGATTGTTCGGGTTGGGCTCAATGAACGGCGTGCCATAATAGCCGCGGCCATCGATAGTCACGCCCAGACGCTCGTTATAGTAGCGTGTGAAGCCGACATTCCAGTCGTACTCGTTTACGCGCTGGAGCGAAGCGCCTGGCGTAAACCGCAGGTAACCCGCGCCAACATACATCTCGTAGAGATGATCGTAGGCATCGTGGATCGCCGCGGCGCGGCGCTGATCGCGGCGCGCCTTAATGCGTGCCTGGACGCTGATCTGCGGCTGCGATTGTGCCACAGCGGGCTGCTGCGCCTGATCCTGGCTCGAAATTGCGGATGCCGGGTTGCTGCTGGAACTGGAGTCCTCGGCAAGGGCGACGTGCATGGCTGGCAGACCCAGCGCCAGCAAAAGGGCAAGACGGCGGAAAGAATACATCGGTTTCGGGTTACCTCCACGGGATTACGGAAGCCGGCCACAAGGCAGTGCTCCCCCCTTAGGTATTAAACCACCTGCAGGAGCCTTGTGGGTGAACCACTACAGGTTTGGACGCGCGCTGCGCCGATTCGCCACTGAAGCCGCTCAGACAAAGGCCCTGCGCCAAGGCAAAAACGCCACGAAATTTGTGAAAATGCTCTAGGATGAAGGGCAACGGAGAACGCAGAACATATGAGACGTATTTTGCTGGGGATTGTCCTTGGATTGATCCTGGCGCCGCTCGCCCTGCTGGGGTGGTTTCGGTTTGGCAACGTACCGGTGGCCGTCGCTGACCCGCCGCTGCCTCATGAACGGTTGCTGACCGGGGTTCCGCTTGAAGCGCGCATCGACCGCGAACTGATAAAGACGCCACCCATTCAGGCAAATGAGGACAACCTCGTGGCCGGCGCCCAGATCTACCGCGACCAGTGCGCCGCCTGCCATGGTTTTCACGGCAAGCCCTCTTCATTTGGCGCTCACATGTTTCCCAATGCGCCCCCATTGTGGGAGATGCACCACCATGGCGCAGAGACGATGATGGGCGTGAGCGACGACCCGCCGGGCGAGACTTACTGGAAGGTGGCCAACGGCATCCGGCTGACCGGCATGCCCAGCTACAAACAGGTGCTCACCGAAACCCAGATGTGGCAGGTGAGCCTGCTGCTGGCCAATGCGGACAAGCCGCTGCCTCCGGCTGCTGTGGATATCCTGCGGGGTCAGCCACCTGCGGCTCAGGCGGTCGGCGGCGTCATTGCGCCCGTGAGGTAGAACTAGAACCGGTTGGCGTGTTCGGCCATTGAAGCAACTCAAGCCAACGAGCCGCGAGAGATTGGAAAGGGAGTGCAACCATGAGCGTGCTCGACTCGCTGCGCAAGGGATTCAGCCTTTTCCTCATGAGCATGGGCGTCTCCGCTCCCGCAAAGAAGGCAAAGCCGGCGCCCAAACCAACCCCCAAGCCGGGGTCAGGTCAATAGCCGGCTGCCCCGGTTGCGGGATACGAGCAAGAAAATCGTGCAACCCTCGGCAGCTTTTGATTCTCGAATGAAGTAGGCGTCTACGTTTGATCAAGCTCGGTCGGCGAGGTTCTTCCCCAAATGGCTACCGAAAATAGAAAGAGCCTCTTGCGGGCATTCTGGGATTTCTTCGTCCTTTTCAGCGGGGTCTCGACGGCCTCAAACCTATCGCGCGCGCAAGGCCGGCCGGTGCGCAGCCGGGGGTTGTTTCTGTTTCGGAAGCCTTCAAGCGACTCCGCAAGCCGCACGCCCGATCGACGATGACTCGCCCCGCAAGCGCTGAATTGCTAGAATCGAAGCTATGCCGCTGACCCGCCAACAGGCCCTCGACCACTTTCACTCCCCCGACTTGATCGGCCTGGGGTTTGAGGCGGATGCCGTCCGCCGCCGCCTGCACCCCGAAGGCGTGGTCACCTACATCATCGATCGCAACATCAACTACACCAACTTCTGTACCGAGTACTGCACCTTCTGCGCCTTCTATCGGCCGCTCAAGGGACCTCGGTCGGAAGAAGGCTACATTCTCGATTTCGAAAAGATTTACGAGAAGATTGCCGAGACGGTTGAGATGGGTGGCACTGGCGTGCTTATGCAGGGCGGCATCCATCCAGACCTCAAGATCGAATGGTTCGAGCGGCTGTTCAGCGGCATCAAGCAGCGCTTTCCGCAAGTCTGGCTGCACTGCCTGACCGCCTCCGAGGTGCTGGCTATTGCCAAGTACTCCGACCTTACCCTGCGCGACACCATCATCCGTCTGCGTGACGCAGGTCTCGACTCCATCCCCGGCGGCGGCGCCGAGATTTTGGACGACGACGTGCGCCAGCGCATCGCGCGCCTCAAGTGCAACACCGAAGATTGGGTCAGCGTGCATCGCACCGCGCACCAACTCGGTATGAGAACCACGGCCACCATGATGTTCGGCGTGGGCGAGACTTACGACCAGCGCATCAATCACTTTGAAGTGGTGCGACGCCTGCAGGAAGAAACCGGCGGGTTCACCGCGTTCATCCCTTGGAGTTTTCAGCCCAAGCACACGGCCCTCGGCGGCCACGGCTGGGATGAGGCTACCTCGGTCGAGTATCTGAAGGTGCTGGCTATCTCAAGGCTCTATCTGGATAACATTGAGAATGTGCAAGCGAGTTGGGTCACTCAGGGTCTGAAAGTGCTGGAGCTGGGCCTTCACTTCGGGGGCAACGACGTCGGTTCCGTAATGCTGGAAGAGAACGTGGTTAAGGCTGCGGGAACGTCGAACTGCACAACGGAAGAAGAGCTGCGGAGAATCATCCGCGATGCCGGCTTCAAGCCCGTCCAACGCGACACGCTCTATCGGACGATGTTCCTGAATTAGCCGAAACGGCAATCCAATCAAATAGAGGATCCTCCCTAGCTTCGCCAGCCGTCCCGGAGTGCAGGACAGAGGTAGCATGATCTTCGTCTTCGTGCTACTCTAAGACTTCCCCACGGAGTGTCGATCTCCATTCCCGGCCTGCCCATTGAAACTGCATCCGGGGGCATCAAGGCGCCGCAATATTTTGTACCCGGCGTGGCCGACGATCACGGCGAGCCCATTGTGCAGTACATTGCAGTGGGCGGTTACCTAGTTACGAACAACCTCTCCGCCAACGCGCACGGCAACGGCTACGCCGATTCGAACATCTACGTCTCCGGCGCGTTGGGCAACGTAACGACCGGCGGCGGCGCTTTCAACATGCTGGAGGGCAACCATGAGCTGGACCCGGGCGGATTCAAGGCCATTCCTGAACGGTCGATTGGAGCTGGGCGCGAACGGAATGCCGGCTCGTGGCTACACGGGACAGACCACGGAGACCTTCGATCCCGGCTGGCAAATGGGCACCGTTCCATACTGCACCGGGATCGGGCGCAAGCGGCGCGGAGAACGACTTCGACTGCGGAACAAATGAGCAGAGCGTGGGCATACGCATGGTGTCCTGGGTGGGCGGGTCAATCTCCTGGCGGTTTGGTCAGGAGAAGTAACGCCGGCATTTGCGACCATCACATTGTGCGTTTCTGCATACCCAAAGGGGCGGAGATGAGAGGAATTCCATTAGAACATCTGTTGAGCATTGCGGCGGGACTGCTCCTGGCTGCGGCGCCAGCTTCATCGCAAACGGTACAAGCGCATCCGCTGACTGTGCCGCTCCAATGTTCGCAACGAGATTGCCCTTTGCTGCAAGGGGTTCCGCAAACGACGGGAATGCGCAGCGGTTTTGTGCGCCTGAAATCCGGCGTCACGGTCGGCTGGCACACAACCGGCAAGAATGAGGAAGCCCTGGTCATCCTGCGCGGCCAAGGCGAGGCGCTCATCGACGGCCAAGCGAAACAGGCGTTTCACGCTCCGGTGCTTGTCTATATCCCGCCTGCAACCCGCCACAACGTTGCGAATACGGGAAAAGAGCCGCTTGAATACGTATATGTCGTCGCGCCAGCGAAGCCACAGTAGGATCTCTTCGGCTACCTCCGGCTTAGCTCAACGAATCCTACGCTGTATCAACGCCGCCGCGCTTGCGAGCGGCACGCTCAATGAGCGCCGGAAGGGTTCCGCGCGGGAAGGCTGTGGACTGGCGCACCACCAGGCGCGTAGGAATCTGCCACTCGATCTGGGCGGCCCTGGGGTGGTCCCGCTCGATGCCGGCCCGCAGCGCCTCGACGGCCGCAGTAGCTAAATCCCTGCACGACATTTGCACGGTGGTTAGCGGCGGCAGCATGAACTGGGCGAGGTGAATGTCGTCGAATCCCACCACCGATATCTCCTGCGGCACATTGTGCGTGGTCCTGAACAGCGCGTGAAGAGCGCCGATGGCGGTCATGTCGTTGGAACACATTACGGCCGTTGGCAGTTCGCGCAGCGCGGTGAGCTGCTCCATGGCCCCAATGCCGCCCTCCATGGTGTGATTGCCTTCGACGACGTGCTCTGCGGGCACGGTAAGCCCCAGTTCGGCCATAGACTTGAGAAAGGCGTCGCGCCGCGCCACGGCGGAGCGCAGGCGCAGCGGACCGGTAATGAAGGCAATGCGCCGGTGCCCGAGCGCTGCCAGGTGTTGCACCGCCTGGCGAATTCCCTCGCCATAATCCACTTTGAGCACGCGAATATTGGGCAGGTTCGGTCCGGCATCCACAAACACCAGCGGAAACTCCCGCTCCACGAGCTTCTGCACCAGTTCCTCTTCGATGCCGAAGGTCATCACGGCCACACCGTCTACGTTGCGCTGCAACATGCGACGAATCAGCGACTCAGTGCGGGCAGGTTCGTAATTCGTGGAACCGATCAGCACTTCGTAGCCTTGCGCCACGGCGAGGTTTTCAAACTCCTGCACCAGTTCAGGGAAAAATGGGTTGGTGATCTCAGAGACGATGAGGCCCAGCATATGGCTGCGGCCGGATACCAGCGCGCGGGCCTGCGTATTGGGTAAGTAACCCACCTCGTCGATCGCCTGCCAGACCCGCTTGGCCAACTCCGGGTCGACGGTGGGAATACGGTTCACCGCACGCGAAACGGTTGCGATGGATACGCCGGCGCGGCGGGCCACATCGCGGATGCTGACGGTCCCTGGCCGGCGCCTGTTGGACGGTTTGTCTCTGAGCACACTCACAGATAAGAAAATTGTACGCTTTCTTAATGTTTCTCAACCCGGATTGCGCAGAGGCTGCAAGCGCAATCGTTGCAGAAACAGCCGTTTGCTGAACAATGCCCAACAGAAGCAAGGCAAGTGCCCAAACAGTTAAGGCGCAAAACTACAGATTCTGGAAAGCGTTTCCTTTGGGAAATCGATTTTTTCGTTCAAAGAGGATGAATTGTAGAAATGAATTTATGGATGGATTTGGCCGCCTGCGGCGACCTCAAGGCCGTGCTTGAGTAGGGCAAGGATGGCGGCGAGGCTTTCCTGCGCTCCGCGCCGGCTGCCGGGCAGATTGACGATCAGCGTACTGCCCTTCAGGCCGGCCACTCCACGCGAGAGCCACGCGAAGGGATTGCGCTCCGCGCCGTGGAAACGCATAGCTTCGGCCAGTCCGGGAGCCTCGCGGTCAATCACCCTGCTGGTGGCCTCAGGAGTGCGGTCGCGTGGGCCAAGTCCAGTGCCGCCTACGGTAAGCACCAAAGCCGCGCCCTGCCGGATCAACTGCTCCAGCTTGTCTACAATCGCGTCTTCGTCATCCGCAACAAGCCCCGTCCAGATTTCGGCGCCGCCCCATTGCTGCCCCAGAAGAGCGACCACGGCCGGGCCCGCGGTGTCTTCAAGCAGGCCCCGCGAGCATCGGTCGGACACGGTAAGAACGGCGAGCAGCATGAGAACGATTGTAGAGTCTACGGCGCGGACGGCACATTGCCCGGCAATATGTTGATGGTCCGCAGCCACGTTTCAACGCCTTGCGGCCAGGCGGTCACCGGAAGCGCTGTGCGGCGCAGCCCGTAGCCGTGCCCGCCCTGGGAGTAAATGTGCAACTCGGCGGGCACTTTGGCGTTCTTCAGCGCCAGAAAGTAGACCACGGCATTTTCGACGTGCACAGGATCGTCTTCAGCCTGGACGATGAATGTGGGCGGCGTTTTCGCGGTGGGCTGAATGTCGGGGTTGGGAGCGAAATTCTGATCCGCGAGGGCAAGGTAACCAGGATAGACCACCACAGCGAAGTCCGGGCGGCAACTCAGCTTGTCCGCGGCATCCTGGGCGGGGTAGAGCCGCTCCTCGAAGTGGTTGCTGATGGCCGCGGTGAGATGTCCGCCGGCAGAAAAGCCAAGTACGCCGATCCGGTTGGAGTCAATGTGCCACTCGGCTGCGTGAAGACGTACTATACCCAGCGCGCGCTGCGCGTCCTGCAAGGCCGCCGCGGACTTGGGGTAAGGTCCCGAGTCGGGCACGCGGTATTTCAGCAGCACGCAGGCGATGCCGTCAGAGTTGAGCCAATCGCACACCTCGGTGCCTTCGAGGTCGATGGCCAGGATGTTGTAACCTCCCCCTGGAAACACCACCACGGCCGCGCCGCTGTTCTTGCCTTTTGGCGTGTACAAGGTGAGGGTCGGCGTGGAGACGTTACCCAACCGGATAAGGAGCTTGCCGGCAACACGGTAGTCGCTTGGGGTAGGGGTCTCAGCTTTCGCAGGCGAATTGGTCTGGGCCCCAGGCACGGCGCCGGGCCAAAGCGGCAAAGTGAGATGGCCGGGCGCCGGCGGCCAGCCAGACTGCTGAGCGAAAAGGCTTGTTGACAATGCCGCTACGGCGGCCAGAAGAAGCAGTGCGGATCTGTTCATGCGATGGCTCTCCCGATGAAAAAAGTTCGCTGAGATGATTGCAGCCGGAGGGGCGGCAATGCAAATGGAGGGCAATCCGCATCCTGCCCGGCGAACCAGGGCGCAGGCGCGGAAGCGCGAGCGTCGGACAGCTTCCCTCCCGCTCCTTATCAAAAATCAAGGCTGGGCACTCGATGGGATCAACAAGGTCAACGCCTGAGGCGCAACTTCAATTCTCACCGGCAACCCGCCGAGCAACTCTCCATCCGCCTCAACCAAGATCTGCGCGGCCAAGCCGTCGCGGACACGGCACTCCACCGAGACGGCGTCAAGCAATTCAATCTTATGGGAGAACGTCTGGCGTCCTAGCAGAGAGGCGAGCACGAAGCGCAGGTAGTGCAGGCGGCTGCGCGTCTTGAAGATCAGCAAACGCAGACTGGCGTTGCGCAGGCTGGCGCCGGGGGCCAGGTTATGTAACATGCCTCCAAAATCGCGAATGCGCACCACCAGAACCTGGGAGACTTCTTCCACTCTTGGGGTTGTGCTTCCAAGCGGCACAAAGACCGCTTCAAAAAGGGGAAACGTGTGAGTGGCCCAAACGCGCAGCATCTCCACCATGTACAGGACATAGCCCCATCGCTTTTTCAACCGTGTATCAAGCCCTGAGATACAGAGGGCGTCTGCGCCAACTCCAGTAGCCACGGTGAAATAGCGCGAGTGCGCGGCGCCCTCGCCGTCGTTATAGAAGATCTGACCCACGGGAACCCGCACCGGCGTAGCCGAAAGCAACATCTCGACCGCCTTGACCGGAGACGATCCCAGGCCGAGGTCCGCGGCAAGTGCATTCGCCGTTCCCAGCGGAATCACCCCCAGAGTCACCGGCGTCCCGACCAGGCACTGCAGGATTTCATTCGCCGTGCCATCGCCTCCGCAAGCCAGAATCGTGTCGTACCCCTGGCGGACGGCCTCCAGAGCCAATGCGCCTGCGCTTCCAGGCGCATTTGTCTCCAGCGCATCGGCTTGAACGCCCGCGCCGTGAAGCAGGGAGAGCGCGTCTTCGATGACTGCCTTCCGCCTTGGCGAATCCTGGCCGGAAGCCGGATTGTAAATCAGTGCGACACGACGCATCACAAATTGAACCGGGAAAAACCCGTTGGATCCCGTTCGAGAATCTTCGGGGGAGTTTCCCTGCTATTCTCGCACGACGTTGAGAGCCCTTGAGTCGGCCAAGGGAATTGCCGCAGGTGGCCGGAAGGGTTGCAGGCCTCAGTTGCAAATCCCGGCTGGTTCAGTGAACCATCTTCGCGCTGTACACCGGGTCCGAGTAGAATGATCCCCGACAAAATAATGGAAAGGATTTCAGTCTCCCGCACTTAGAATGACAAATCCAATGCGTATTATCCGGCTGAACCTGCTTCCTTCCCTGTTAACAGGTGTGATGCTGACCGCGCTAGCCGTTAATAGCCAGGAAAAGCCCGCCGCGCCCCGCTACAAGGACGCAAGCCTTCCGATTGAGGACCGTGTGGCCGATCTGCTGCAGCGTATGACGCTGGAAGAAAAAGTGGATCAGATTGCCACTGGCTGGGAAAACCGGATCGAGGTCATCGATCCGACTGGAACCTATACCAGCGAGCAGGCGCGAAAGATCATCCTGAGCGAGTGGGGCGACGAGATGAAGGTCACGCCGCGCCAGTACGCGATTCTTCGCAATGGTGCGCAACGGTACCAACGCGAGAAGACGCGGCTCGGCATTCCGGCGATGTTTGATAGCGAATCTCTGCACGGACTGATGGAGTACGGCAGCACCAGTTTTCCGCAGGCACTTGGTCTGGCCAGCACGTGGGACCCGGCGCTGGTAAAGCGGGTGTTTACCGCTGCCGGAGACGAGGCTGGCTCTCGCGGTGTAGGCCAGGTGTATTCTCCGGATCTGGACATTGCGCGCGACCCGCGTTGGGGACGGACGGAAGAAACTTTTGGGGAAGATCCCTATCTGGTCTCGCGCATGGGCGTTGCAGCCATTGAAGGTCTGCAGGGCGATGGGTTCCTTATCGGACGCCATCATGTGCTGGCAACAGCCAAACACTTCGCGGTGCATGGACAACCGGAGGGTGGCACCAATACGGCGCCGGGCAATTACTCCGAGCGCATCATCCGCGAGGATTTCCTGGCTCCATTCAAGGCTGCGGTCAAGGAAGCCAACGTGGGCAGCGTGATGGCCTCCTACAACGAAATCGATGGCGTGCCTTCCCACATGAATCGTTGGCTTCTCGATAGGGTTTTGCGCCAGGAATGGAGATTCAAGGGCTACATTATCTCCGATGACTTCGGGATCCAGATGATGGTGGAAACGCATCATGTGGCATCGAGCAATCAGGATGCGGCGCGTTTGGCGCTTGCCGCCGGCGTGGATTACGACCTTTCTGATGGCGCAGCGTATCGCACGCTTGTCGACCAGGTAAAGAAGGGTCTTGTGCCGGAAAGCGAAGTGGATAAGGCCGTGGCGCGCGTGTTGTCAGCCAAGTTCCGGCTGGGACTCTTCGATAGCCCATACGTCGATCCGGACTATGCCGAGCGCATCACCAACGGCGAGGAACACCGCAAGCTCGCGCTCGAAGCCGCGCGCAAGGTTATGGCGCTGCTCAAGAACGATAAAAACCTTTTACCGCTTGATCTAACCAAGCTCAAGACAATTGCAGTGATCGGGCCGAACGCAGCTGACGTGCATCTCGGCGGCTACAGCCGAGATCCCGGACGGGGAGTCAGCGTACTTGATGGCATCCGCGCACGGGTCGGAAACAAGGCAACCGTGCTTTACACGGAAGGCTGCAAGATCACAAACGCGCCTCAAGGCTACCTCGGCTCCTGGGCGGGTAATGTAGAACTCATTGATCCTGAAACGCAGACAGCTTCAATACAATCGGCAGTCGAGATAGCCCGAAAGGCCGATGTGGCCATCCTGGTGGTTGGCGAAAACGAAAGCACCAACCGCGAAGCATGGTCAGAAGAACACCGTGGTGATCGCGATTCTCTTGACCTGCTGGGCGCGCAGAACGACCTGGTGAAAGCAGTGGTCGAGACGGGAACGCCGACGGTCGTGCTGTTGATTAACGGCCGGCCGTTATCGATCAACTACATTGCTGAAAAGGTCCCGGCGATCCTCGAAGGCTGGTATCTTGGCGAGGAGGGTGGAACCGCTGCGGCCGAAGTGCTCTTCGGCGATGTGAATCCCGGCGGGAAATTGCCCATCACCTTTCCCCGCTCGGTGGGCGACCTGCCCGACTTCTACAACCACAAGCCGTCTGACAACAGAAGCTATGAATTCAGCACCCGCCAACCACTCTTTCCCTTTGGCTACGGGTTGAGTTATACAAGCTTTCATTTTGACAATCTGCGCGTGGAGCCAGCACAGATTCTGCCCGGTGGAACCGCGAAGGTCACGGTGGACGTGACCAACACCGGATCACGTGAGGGCAATGAAGTGCCGCAACTCTACGTGCACCAGAAGATCGCCTCGGTCACGCAACCGGTCATGCAATTGAAGGGTTTTGAACGTATAACTTTAAAGCCGGGAGAAAAGAAGACCGTCGAGTTCGCCGTCACGCCGGAGATGCTTTCGATCCTGAATATCGACATGCGCCGCGTCGTCGAGCCAGGCGTCTTCGAACTGATGGTTGGCCCCAGCTCCGACAAGACCTCCACAGTGCAGCTCACCGTCACGGGAACGCGGGACGGAAACGGCCGCCCGGCGCTGCCGGCTTCCCCGACAGGCTCCCAGTAGGAAGGCGTCGGAAACGTAGATGATTTGAAGGCCGCGGCTGATCTCGTCTTGGTCTGGTCCAGGTGCAGAAACCAGGTAAGGTCCAGTTTGAGATCGATCAACTACAAGGTGTCAAAACACGAGCGCCGAAGCCCAATGGGCTTCGGCGCTATTTTTTATGAGGTTCTCAGGATTTTAGCTGCAACCGCTGGTTGAGCCGCAGCTCATGCAGCGGTAGCAACTGCCGTTGCGGACCATGATGGCGCCGCAGGTTGAGCAACTGGGCGCATCGCCCATGTCGTACATCTCGCGCATGGCGTCGGCGGGGTGATAGATACCCCGATCTTTGAGGCTGGGCATAGCCACAGTTGAAGCGTCCTTCGGATCGAAGCCGGGTAGCGAAGATGAACTAGGAGTCATCCCCGCTGCGATGCCGCCGCCTCCAGCCGGGTCACTGCCAAAACGGCCTTGGTGGCCGCTCACCTGGTTCAGCCGCTTGGCCACCTCCTCAGCAAGCCTGGCAAGCTGCCGCTGCGACGAGACCACATCCTCCTCCTGCTCGGTCTCCTGAAGCAGACTGGGTGAAGCGGGCAGTTGCGGGGCCTGCGGGGCGAAACCGGCAAACAGCGTCAACTGCGTGCCGGAGAGAAAGCGCAGATTGAGCCAGCGGAAGATGTAGTCCATGAGGCTCTTGGCGTAGCCGATCTGCTCGTTGCCGGTCCAGCCCGAGGGCTCGAACCGGGTGTGGGCAAACTTTTCGCACAGCACCTTGAGCGGTACCCCATGCTGCAGGGCCAGCGAGATCGAAGTGGCGAACGCGTCCATCAGGCCGGAGACCGTCGAACCCTCCTTGGCCATCTTGATGAAGATCTCACCAGGCTGGCCGGTGGGGTAGAGGCCCACCGTGATGTAGCCCTCGTGTCCGGCGATGGAGAACTTGTGCGTGATGGAGGCACGCTCCTCGGGCAGCCGATGACGCACTGCGCGGGGCGGACCGTTCAGGTCCTGCGCCGCCTCCTTGCCGGATTCGTGCGAAGATTCAAGAGCCGCGGCGGCTGAGAGCACCGGCACGGCAGCAGCTTTAGCAATCTCCTCAAGCGCAACCTGGAAGGCTGCCGCGGCGGCGATCACCTGTCTGGCGCTCACCTCCAGCTTTTCGCCGACCTTGGTCTCAAGGGCCTTCAAGTCCGGCCCGGCAGCCGGTTGGCCCGCAGCCAGGTGGGCCAGCACGCGACCCCCCGCGGCGTCCAGAGCCGTGGGCTCCTTCTTGGCGTCCATGCTGGTGTTCAGCGGCTGCGTGCCCTTGGAGCCGTCGCGGTAGATGGCTACGGCCTTGATGCCCTGGCGCCAGCTTTCGGCGTAGGCCTCGGCAACTTCCTCCACGCTGGCCTCATGCGGCAAATTCACCGTCTTGGAGATAGCGCCGGAAAGGAATGGCTGCGCTGCCGCCATCATCTTGATGTGGCCCATGTAATGGATGGAGCGGGTGCCCTTGGCCGGCTTGAAGCTGCAATCGAAGACCGGCAGGTGCTCCGGCTTGAGGCCCGGCGCTCCTTCAATGGTGCCCGTCGCATCGATATAGCTGACGATGGCGTTGACCTCTTCGGAGTCGTAGCCGAGTTTGAAGAGCGCCGCCGGCACCGTGTTGTTGACGATCTTGATCATGCCGCCGCCAACCAGCTTCTTGTACTTCACCAGCGCCAGGTCGGGCTCGATGCCTGTGGTGTCGCAGTCCATCATGAAGCCGATGGTGCCCGTGGGCGCCAGAACCGTGGTCTGGGAGTTCCGGTAGCCGTGGCGCTCGCCATGGAGCAAGGCTAAGTCCCAGCACTCGCGGCTGGCTTCGATGAGCGCGTCCAGTTGCGGCACATTGAAAGGCTCCCCGCCCACGCGCGAGTTGCCGATGTTATTCACCTCGGCGCGGTGCATCCGGATTACGTCGAGGAATGGCTCGCGGTTGACGTAGAAGCCGGGGCAGGCGCCTCCCTGCCGCTCCACACTCGCGGTCAGCGGCGTGGCCGATGCCACCGGCGGGCAGTTGGCCGCCACAATCGCCGACTGCAGATAGGTCTGGCCGCACAGAATGGCTGTGATGCTGGCTGCCAGATCGCGGCCGGCTACCGAATCATAGGGCAGCCCGAAGGCCATCAGCAAAGCACCCAGGTTGGCGTAGCCCAGCCCCAGCGGCCGGTAGTCGTGGGAGTTCCGCGCAATGGCCTCGGTTGGATAGCCCGAGTTGTCCACGAGGATCTCCATGGCCGTGATGATCACTGAAATCGAGTGCCGATAGGCGGCGATGTCGAAAGTGCCCGCAGGGGTCACGTACTTGAGCAGGTTGAGGCTGGCCAGGTTGCAGGCCGAGTTATCCAGGAACATGTACTCCGAACAGGGATTCGATGCGTTGATGCGCGCCGTGTTCTTACTCGTATGCCAGCGGTTGATGGTGGTGTCAAACTGCATGCCTGGGTCGCCGCAGAGCCAGGTGGCCTCGGCAATCTTGCGCATGATCTCGCGCGCCTTGTAGGTTTTCACCGGCTCGTGGTCCTTCACGGTGTAGGTGGTGAAGTCGCCGTCGCTCTCATAAGCGCGCATGAACTCGTCGCTCACCCGCACCGAGTTGTTGGCGTTCTGGAAGAAGATGGACGAGTAAGCCTCCGAATCCGGACCCGACCCGTCGTAGCCGGCCTTGATCAGCGTAAAAGCCTTGGCCTCTTCCTTGGCCTTGCAATCAATGAAATCCATGATGTCGGGGTGATCCGCGTTGAGAATCACCATCTTGGCGGCGCGCCGTGTCTTGCCGCCGGACTTGATAACCCCGGCAAAAGCGTCAAACCCGCGCATGAAACTCAGCGGGCCCGAGGCCTGCCCGCCGCCCGACAAAAACTCCATCGAGCCGCGGATCGACGACAGGTTGGTGCCTGTGCCCGAGCCCCACTTGAACAGCATCCCCTCGGTCTTGGCTAGCGTCAGGATCGAGTCCAGCGAATCTTCCACCGAGTTGATGAAGCACGCCGAGCACTGCGGATTCCGATAACCGGTGGCCGAGTACTTCACTCCTCCGGTAACCGGGTCCCAGTGCCAGTTCTGACCGTCGGAGTCCGGCTCCAGCCGGTCGCATCCCACGTTGAACCATACCGGCGAGTTGAAGGCCAACTTCTGCGTCAGAAGCATGTGCGCCAGCTCGTCGTGGAAGATGGACGCATCTTCGGCCGTGGCAAAATAGCCCCCGGCAAGGCCCCAGTCACGGATGGTCTCCACCACCCGCCCTACCAGTTGCCGCACTCCGGTCTCCCGCTCGGGCGTATCCATCTGACCGTGCAGGTACTTCGAGGCCACAATGTTGGTGGCCGTCATCGACCAGTCCACCGGTACCTCAACGTCCTTCTGCTCGAAGATCGTGTTGCCCTTGGTGTCGGTGATGGACGCGGTACGCCGCTCCCACTGGAGATCGTCATAGGGGGAAACGCCCTCAGTAGAAAAGCGGCGGGTAAAATTCAGCCCCTTTTGGGTGTAGGGGGTCTGGAGGGAAGCGGTGAAAGTCTGAAGCTGGGCCTCATTCATGAAATCTCCTCTATCGGCAATAATCGTTGGATGCCATTCACCCAACCGGCACATCGAAGCCTGGAAGGGGGCAATGTGAATCTCTGACAAAGAACTGATGACGGGGATGCGAAGTTGCCGCGAATTCTCTTTTTTCGGCGGCCTCCAGCGGCCCTTCACGCCGGGCTCCGTTACAATCCGTTTACAGCCGCAGATGAAAAAGTAACGCTCTCCGTGGTACAAGTCAACAGCAAACCACAATATCTAGTATTTTCGTCACATTCCCCGCATCTGTTTTCTAAATACGGGCAATCGCCTGTGGAAAGCTCATGACACCCTTGGGCTGCGCGGACTCGACCGTCTAATTTTGCTCCGGATTCAGTGCAAATCGGGTCGCATGGTTGCCTTGCTGCCTCAATCTCAGGCTCTCTTACCCAACTAGCCTAGCCCTCGAACGGGCCGTCCACAAGACGCAGAAGCGGTGCAGATTGCCGGCGAGCCTGTGCGAGTTGTGGAGATTCGGTGGAGTTCTCGCGGAAATTTCGCTGAGCCCAGAGCCGCGCCGGGGACTGATAGCCTGATGATGTGATCACACCCACCCCATCCCAACTCGACTGGAAACCCGCTTTGCGGCCCATCCGGGTTACCCTGCGCGGCCGAACCGTCACCCTGGAACCCCTTGACGCTAACCGTCACGCCGCGGCCCTCTGGCGGGCCATCAGCGGCCACGACGACCTATGGACCCGGCTGTTCGATGGCCCATTTGCCACCGAGGCCGATCTGCGCCAAGCCATCGTGGAAAAGCAGACCGCAACCAGCGCTGTTTTCCTGGCTATCGTACCTGTAGAGACTGGACTGGCGGCCGGCTGGGCCAGTTTCATGCGCGCGGAACCCGCCCACGGAGTCGTCGAAGTAGGCAACATCCTGCTGGCGCCGAGTCTGCAACGCACAACCGCCGCCACCGAGGCGATGTACCGGATGGCCGCCCATGCCTTCGACCATCTCGGCTATCGCCGCTACGAATGGAAGTGCGACTCGGACAACCTCCCCAGCCGCCGCGCAGCCCTGCGCCTAGGCTTCACCTTCGAAGGCATTTTCCGCCAGCACATGGTGGTCAAAGGCAGGAACCGCGACACAGCCTGGTTCTCCATGCTGGATCGTGACTGGCCGGCAAGGAAGCGGACCCTTGAAGCATGGCTCGACCCGGAAAATTTTGACAGTCTGGGCCGGCAGCGGCAACGTCTGGCGGAACTTGCCGATTTACAGAAATAATCAGAGAAATTTGGCCCTACATGCCACAGCGGCCCCACGCGAAAGATCGCGCGGGGCCGCCGCAGGTTCCGGTCGTCCGCCAGTCAGGTCGGGCCAAGGTTGTGGTCCAGGCCATCCCCGCCGAAGCGGGGATGGCCAAGCTCGTTGCGTTAGAGGAATAGAGGCGCCATCACGAAGGTGACGGTGCACAGCAGCTTGATAAGTACGTGGATCGACGGGCCGGCGGTGTCCTTGAAGGGATCACCAACCGTATCGCCGACAACCGCGGCCTTGTGCGCATCGGAGCCCTTGCCGCCGTATGCGCCGGTCTCGATGAGTTTTTTGGCGTTATCCCATGCCCCGCCGCCGTTGTTCATGAAGATGGCGAAGAGAATGCCGCTGATGGTGCCCACCATGAGCAGGCCGGCAACAGCCTCGGCAGCCAGTGTCGGGTCAACGGAAGTGTTGAAGAGCTTGAAGAGGAGCCCGACGCAGATCGGCACACCTACTGCCAAGAGGCCCGGAACAACCATCTGCTTGAGGGCGGCCTTGGTGACCATGTCGACGCAGGCGCCATAGTTTGGCTTGGAGGTTCCGGCCATGATGCCCGGATCTTCCTTGAACTGGCGGCGAACTTCCTCAATGACCGCGTAGGCGCTCTTGCCCACAGCCTGGATGGCGAAGCTGCTGAACAGCAGCACCAGCGCCGCGCCAATCAAAGAAGCCACAAAGACCGGCGGCTTACTGATGTCCACCGAGAGCAACTGGTTAGCGCCCGCACCGAGCTTCTTGACAATCAATTCATTGACTTCGTCGATGTAAGCCGAGAAGAGCAGGAAGGCCGCCAGAGCCGCGGAGCCGATGGCATAGCCCTTGGTCAGCGCCTTGGTGGTGTTGCCCACCGCATCCAGGCGATCGGTGCGCTTGCGCACATCTTCCGGCTGGTTCGACATTTCGGCGATGCCGCCGGCGTTGTCGGTGATGGGGCCGAAGGTGTCCATGGCCAGAATGTAGGCGCAGGTGGACAACATGCCCATGGTAGCGATGGCGGTGCCGAAGAGTCCGGCGCTGGTGCCGTCAATCATCGGCAGCGCGAACTTGCCGCAGAAGAAGCTGCCCAGAATAGCGCACGAGATTACGATCACCGGCATGGCGGTGGACTCCATGCCTACGGCCAGGCCGCTGATGATGTTGGTGGCCGCGCCGGTTTGGCAGCTTTTGGCAATCGACTGCACCGGGCGGTATTGGCACTCGGTGTAGTACTGGGTGATCCAGACGAAGAGGAAGGACATGACCATGCCGATGAGGCCGGCATAGAAAAACCATTGCCAGTTTGCTCCGGGGATGCCGCCCAGCAGGTACTTGACTGCAACCCAAAAGCCGCAGGCGGCCAGGACAGTCGTCACCAGGTAGCCGCGATTGAGTGCCACCATAGCGTCTTCGTCTTCGTTCTTCAGTTTGACGCTGAAGACACCGACGATCGAGGCGATGAGGCCGAAGGCGCGGGCGACAAACGGGAAGAAAATGGCCAGCAGCGGTGCTTCCGCCGGAACGCCCGGCATGTTCTTGAGTTTAAGGAAGAGAGCGACGGCCAGAATCATGGCGCCGATGTTCTCAGCAGCGGTGGACTCGAAGAGGTCGGCTCCACGGCCAGCGCAGTCGCCCACGTTGTCGCCCACCAGATCGGCGATCACGGCCGGGTTGCGAGGATCGTCTTCGGGGATACCGACTTCGACCTTGCCCACCAGGTCAGCGCCCACATCGGCTGCCTTGGTGTAGATGCCGCCGCCGAGCTGCGCAAAGAGAGCCACAAAGCTGGCGCCGAAGCCGAAACCGACGATTTCATAAGGAACTTCGTTGGGATGGGCCATGCCGCCGAAGAGCAGGAAGATGCCGCCCACGCCCAGCAGCGAGAGAGCCACCACCGACAGGCCGGTAACCGCGCCGCCGCGCAGGGCAATCTGCAACGCCTTGTTCAGGTTGGTGCGCGCCGCCGAGGCCGCCCGCAGGTTGGCGCGGATGGAGACGAACATGCCGCTGAAACCCGCCAGGCCCGAACAGATTGCGCCGACCAGGAAGCTGACGACTGTCTTCAGCGCCAGATCCTGCCCCTTGCCAAGGAAGAGGTAGAGGGCGTAGATCAGGACCGCCGCTACCACCGAAAGAAGATAAATGGTTTTGTATTGGCGCTTGAGAAATGCCTCGGCGCCTTCTTTGATGGCTCCGGCGATCTTCTGCATCTCCGGAGTCCCGATGTCCGAGCCGATGACATAACGCGCGAAGTAGAAAGCCACAACGAGCGATAGCGCGCTCACGGCCAGAAAAAAGTACACCCAATACTGTGCTGTCACATGTCCTCCCAACTTGAGTTTTGACGCCGTATGACGAACGGCCCCGTGAAACGCGACCCCTCAGAACTGTTCGGAAAAGTCAACCGCAGCGTACCATCCGATGGGAACACTGTCGAGTGATTGCAGTCACAGGTTCCCAATCTGGAGAGTTCCCCTGCTATTGCAGCGGAATATCGATCTTGTCTTCGGGCAGCACGACCTTCAGGTTCTCTTCGCCAGGGTCGCGAATCTGGCCGCCGGGAAGCGGGTGCAACTTGAAGAGCGCAAGCAGGCTACGCTCAGGATCGTCGAAGGCGTGGAAAGTGGCGACCTGCTCGAGCGAGAACTGAGTGTGCAGGTCCTCAAGGCTGCCGGGATCAAGGTCGTTCCACGCGGCATACCATCCGGGCTGGTAGGCGGCGAGCTTCAAAGGCAGTTCCTGGGTGCCGAAGTCGTCGCACAGCGTGGGCAGATGAGTGACCAGGGTGATCTGGTCGCCGCTGATCGACACCAGCAGCCGCTTGCCGTTGGGGTGCTGATCGATATAGCTGGTAAGCTGCTGGGCCGCATCGACAAACGTATACTCCGGATGAGCCGCATAGTTCACCGTCCGTACGCCATTGATGCCCGCGGTCGCAGTGGCCAGCGCCACCACCGCCCATCCCAACCGGCGGGGCCATCTGGCTTGGGGTTCACCTGCCGAGGCTCTTTGGGTCAGCAGCGCCTCAGCACCTTGCGCCACCATAAAGAAGCAGAAAAAGGCCACCACGGTAAAGTAGCGGGGCTGGGGATGGTTCTGGTAGGTCATGAAGAGGATGTAGCCGGCCGCGGCCCACACTGAAGCTCCAAAGACGGGGTCAAGCAGCAAACCGCGGCTCCAAGAGCTCCTCCTCATGGACGAATCCGATGCAGCGGACGCGGAGGTTCCGGCGCTCCTCCAGGCCAGCGCCGCGCCCACCGCCAACAGCCCGGCCAGCGGAATCAGAAGGTGGTCAATCCACAGTCCGCCGTGGAACGACCACCAGAGGCTGAGCAGCGGCCAGTAGAACTCCGGCGGTTTGATGTACTTGTTCACGAAGAAGAGGTATTTGTAGTCATGAAACAGACCAAGGCCGACAACCAGCGCCATCCACAGCCCAAAGGTGACAGCAGAGGCGCCCGCCGCGGCCAGTGCGCAGCGCAGGGCCCGCTTTCGGTTTCGCCATAGAGGCAGCAGCATAGCCCATGCCAGCGCCGGCACCAGAAAGATGGCGGTGGTCTTAGTGAGCATCATCAGGGTAAAGAGCAGGCCGATCCAGACCGAGGCCCATACCGGGCGGCGCATACGGGGCAGCCGGACCGCCAGATTCAAAGCTCCCAGCGTGAACGCGATCAGCATGGGCTCAAGGATCGCCAACCGGCTGAAGCAGTAGAGAAATGGACTGGTCACCAACAATGTGAGCGCGAAAAGCGCCATCCAACGCGACCCTCTAGCCCTCAGCAGCAGATAACTCAATAGCAGGTTGGCAAAGAAGAACGCGACCGCCAGCCCCCGCGCTGCCTCGATCGTGACCCCGGTGAAGAAGAACAGCACCCACTCAAGAAACGGCCAAACAGGAACCGCCGGCGCAGGATTGAAGTCGCCCGGCAGGTACCAGTTGCCGAACAGATGCGCGCGAATGGCCGCATTCCCATACCAGCCCTCATCGGTGTATTTGGCCCAGTCGCAGAACCACGGTGTGTAGTTGGGAAAATCGGCGCGAAGGTTCAGCGCGTGCAGAACCGCAAATCCGCCGATCAGTACCAGCCAGGTCGCGTAAAACCAGCGTTTGGACGAAATCGTCAATGGCCGTTTCCCTGCAAGCAAGACTCGTGGACGAGGCAGTCGTAGACAAATCTCCCAGAAATCGGAAAATCTGCCCAAATGAAATGAAATACGCCTCAAAGGAGATATTTCAAGTATACGGCGCTCCAATCGGTCACCCGCGCTTCCGCATGTTGAAGGTCGCTATTCGCGACTATGATGCCGCAGATTGTCGAATCTTCTCTCCAGGTCTCATGAATCAAGCAGATACCCGTTTCAGGTTGAAATGAAAAGCGCGGAGGCCGAGGCCGATGGTTGGCGTTTTCCACCGCATCGGCGCGACCTGAAAAAATGTGCGAGTTACGAAACGAATGGGCATCCGGAATATCCCAGTCAACGAGGCGAGTTCCAGCATTCTTCGGGCCGGGTAGCGCGGCTGGATGCACATGCCCTGGAGCTGCACGGCATTTGTGCAAGGGCCTGGACAAAAATCAGAAAGCTGCTCGACTAGACGCACGCTCTGCGGCACGCATCCAACAAGATCCGCAAGCAATCAGTTCATGGACTATTCGTACGCCAGCGCGTCGATGGGGTCCTTACGGGCCGCAATCCAGGCCGGGTAGAGCGCGCCGCACACTGCTCCGACAAATGCAATCAGGGCACCCTTGCCGATCCAGGCGGCGGTAATCTCAAAATGCAGCGTGGGAAACAGATGGAACAGCAAGCTATTCACGCCGAAAACACCCACGATGCCCACCAGCACTCCCGCCACCGCCAGCACCGCGGTCTCACGCAGCACCACCGTTACAACGGTCAACTTCGAGGCACCCATCGACTTGAGAATGCCGATCTCGCGCGTGCGCTCCAGCACCGCTGTATACATCGATTGGAAAATGACCAGAAACCCTACCAGAACCGCGATGAAGGTAACCACATTGAGAGCAATATTGAAGCCGGGCAACTTTTCGGGGGTCATCATCGAAAGCCACTCGTCCATGGTTTGCACCTGGCTGTCTTCAAGTCCCTTGGTGGCATGGATCTCCCGGATCACAGTCTCCTGGTTTTCCAGGCTGTCGCACTTGATGTAAAAGACCGATGCCTTGCCCTCGGCGCCCATCATCTGGCCCATCGTGTCGATGGACACCAGCTTGCGCCCGCCCTTGCCGTGCTCAACGATGCCGGAGATGCGGAATGGCTGCTTCATGATGGTGATGGTGTCGCCTACGTGGTATCCGCCGTCGGAGGCGGCAAAGACATCGTCCACGATCACGTCATAGGGCCCCTGAAAAGGCCCACCGGACAGAAAAACAAAGGGCTTTAAAGCGTTGAAGCTCGAGTACTCGATGCCGTAGAGCACCTCGATCTTGCCGGCAGTGGTGAGGTTTTGAATCACCGGCGAGGCGACGGCGACGTGTGGCAGCCGCCGGATTGCCTCGATGTTTTTCGCCGGCATGGGAGCGCCACCAACCCCGTTCATATAGCTGGCATTCGATGGCCTGAGGAGCAGATCGGCGCCAATGCCGTTGGTGCGCTGCTTCTGGTCGTTCAACATGCCCATGAAGATGCCCACAATGGACAGAATCATGATGACTTCAATGGCCACCGCCAGCACACTGATGATGGATCGCACTGGCCGCTGCACCAGATTGGCAAAGATGAGCTTATTCATTCCCGAGCATGGCTCCAAGGGCCGAAAGACGGCAAAAACTCTCGCTTTCAGGGTAACAGCCTGGGCCGGAAACGTCTCTCAACCGCCACGAGCTTGCTGCGGGAATGTTGAATACTTCATAAATAGCTGCCGATCGGCTCCCGATGGCCACAGCCTTATGAAAAGAAAGGAAAAAACAATAGATCGCTTTGACTGAAACCGGAACCCGGTTTATTGTGAAAGTGGAAAAAGTTCGGTTTCTTTACCTGTTTTCCGGTCGCTGATGGGAAGCTTTGGAGAAGATCTGCGCATGGAGCGGTTGTCCCGCGGCATTGCGCTGGAACAAATTACCGCGGTTACGAAGATCAGCCAGCACCATCTGCTTGCGCTGGAGCAGGAGCATTTCCGTTTGCTTCCCGGCGGCATTCTCAACAAGGGCATCGTGCGCGGCTACGCGGGAGCCCTGGGCCTTGACCAGGAGGACTGGACAGAACGCTTTCTCAGGGCCTATGTTGCTTCCGGCCAGGTGCTCGACGATGACCGCAGTTGGATGGCCTTCGCGTCCAACGTGGGCAAAGCCCGCATCCTGCACCACGACGCGGTTGAGATTCGTCTGCGCTGGGCTGGCGCCATCCTGCTGCTGATCGTCGTAGCCGCGGCAGCCTTCCTCACGGTTCGCTACTACGGTCTCCGCGCCGGATGGTGGCCCACCCTGTTGCCCACGCAGGAAGCCCGCGCGGTAGCCCATGCCGCATCTTCCTCGGTCCATGCCCTGTTTGGCCGCGTCCACGCATGGTTCAGCCGCTGATCCAATCGCACTGACTGATCCCAGTTGGATCGCACCCTTTGCCCGCATAAGCCTGCTAGTCCAAAAGCCGGTCAGGAATGGCGACGCAGTTCACCTTACCTAGATCGCCCTTGAATGCCAAGGACGCGCCGTTCACTGTGAGTCTTTGCTCCCGCCCACCCGCCGCGATTACCATAGGCAGATGCACTCTCAGGCCTTTGCCTGCCAGTGCAGGCCTGTCTCACCGACGCGGGAGAGTGACCGACCCATACTGGCCGGTCAAATGGATTGAATCCTGACTCTCCTTGCCGGCTCATTCAGGGCAAAGCAGCCATCGCGGCAGGCAACCCACTAAAATCCCTTCAATGGGGAGGAATCCTAAGTTGAGCGACCGTTTCTTGTTTACCTCTGAGTCCGTCACCGAAGGCCATCCGGACAAGATTGCCGACCAGGTCTCCGACGCCATTCTCGACGCATGCCTGGAGCAGGACCCCTACAGCCGCGTCGCCGCCGAAACCCTCACCGCCACAGGCCTGGTGGTCATTGCCGGTGAAATCACCACCAAGGCCTACGTCGACTTCCAAAGCCTGGTGCGCGGCGTCGTTGCCTCCATCGGCTATGACAACGCCATGTATGGCTTCGACTCCAACACCTGCGCCGTGATCTCCACCATCAACAAGCAGTCCGGCGACATCGCCCAGGGCGTGGACACGGGCGGCGCGGGCGACCAGGGCATGATGTTCGGCTATGCCTCCAACGAAACCCCCGAGTTGATGCCGGCCCCTATCTCGCTGGCTCACAAGCTCACTCGCCAATTAAGCGCTGTGCGCAAAAGTGGCAAGCTGCCCTATCTGCGCCCCGACGGCAAGAGCCAGGTCACGGTGGAATACGACGAGAACGGCAAGCCCGCGCGCATTGACGCCGTGGTCATCAGCAGCCAGCACTCGGAGAGCGTTTCTAACGAGGAGCTGCACGCCGACATCCTCAAGTACGTTATTCAGGCCGTGTTGCCCGCTGCGTGGCTCGACGAGCATACCAAGTATCACATCAACCCCACCGGGCGCTTCGTCATCGGCGGTCCCATGGGCGACACCGGCCTGACGGGCCGCAAGATCATTGTGGACACCTACGGCGGCGCGGGCCGGCACGGCGGCGGCGCTTTTAGTGGAAAAGACCCTACCAAGGTGGACCGCTCCGCTGCCTACGTCGCCCGCTACATCGCCAAGAACATTGTGGCCGCTGGTCTGGCCGAGCGCGCCGAGGTCCAACTTGCCTATGCCATCGGTGTGGCCGAGCCGGTCAGCGTGCTGGTAGATACCTTCGGCACAGGCAAAATCAGCTCGGCCAAGCTGACCGAACTGGTTCGGAAGAACTTCTCGCTCACCCCCAAAGGCATTATCGAGAGCCTGAACCTGCGCCGGCCCATCTATCAGAAGACCGCAGCCTATGGCCACTTTGGCCGCACCGAGCCCGAGTTCACGTGGGAGGCCACCGACAAGGCCGCCCCCCTGGCCGAACAGGCCGGACTGGCTGCCGCGGCGAAGTAAGCCGCCAGGCAAAATGCTCCAAACGAATGGGACCCATCCCCCGATGAGTCCCATTCTTTTTTCCTGCGCCTGCGTCGATGACTTAGAATCTCCGGGGGCGCGCTGGCGTCCTTTCTCTGAGGAGCTATCGATGCGTATTCCCGTACTTGCCGCTCTCGCTCTCTGCGTTGCCTCCTTGGCAGCCGCGCAATCCACCACCCCTTGGGACTATGAAGGCAAACGAGGCGCGCTGGCATGGGGTAAGCTGGACCCGGCTTACAGAGCCTGCTCGCAAGGCCACGAGCAGTCGCCCATTGATATTCGCGGCGCTCACTTGAACAAGGCGCTGCAGCCTATCGAGTTCCATTACATCGCGGGGCCGGTCACTCTCGAAAATAACGGCCGCACCATCGTGGCCCACGTGGATCCCGGCAGTTACATCGTGGTCGGCGGCGTGCACTATGACCTCACCGGCTTTGACTTCCACCACCCGAGCGAGGAAACGGTCAAAGGCAAACTGACCGACATGGAAGTCCACCTGATGCACAAGAGCGCCGACGGCAAACAGGTCGTGGTGGCTGTGCGGCTGACTGAGGACCGGGGCGACGCCAACGCCATCCTTGCCACACTTTGGCCACACCTGCCCACCACTGCCGGCGCTACCGAGAAGGTTGCGGATATGATCAGCGCCGGCGGCCTGTTGCCCACCGACCGGGGCTACTGGACCTACATGGGCTCCCTGACCACCCCGCCATGCACCGAAGGCGTGCGCTGGTTCGTCTTCGAACAGGAGTTGAGCCTGAGCCGCAGCCAATTGCGTACTTTCGCGGCCTTATTCAAAGTGAACACGCGACCCTTGCAGGACGCGCACGGCCGCCGCATCGAAGGCACCGAGTAAGGCCCTAAGCCACCAGCGGCGTAAACCTGAGCACCAGGCCTTCATCGCCGTCGAGGGCCTCCACGCCCACTCCCGTCAGGTCGGAGATCATGTAGTGTGCTGCGGCAAGCGCCTTGGTCTGATGCGAGAACCTGGTCGCCACCACCGTGCATCCGGCGGCTCGGCCAGCTTTGACGCCCGAGGCCGCATCTTCAAACACCACGCACTCCTCTGGCGCAAAGCCCAACAGCGCGGCGCCAGCCAGGTAAGCATCCGGATGGGGTTTTCCCCGCATCACGCTTTCGGCATGAATGAACCGCTCCGGCACAGGAATGCCGGCGGCCGCCATGCGCACCCGCGCCAGCCGCTCCGTGGCACTGGTCACCACGGTCCAGCGGTTCGCAGGCAACTCTGCCAGAAGTTTCAGTACGCCGGGCAGCGCGTGTACGTCTCCCGTATCTTCGATTTCCAGATCTTCAATCACCTTGAGTTCCGCCCTGCTGTCCAGGTCCGGGCGCAGCTTGGTGAGAACATCGATAGCCCGGCGGCCATGGATAATGCGAATCGCCTCTTCGGGATCCAAACCGCGCATCCCGGCCCACTTGGTCCAACTGCGCTCCACCGATCCCAGCGAGGAGATGAGAATGCCGTCCATATCGAAAAGAATGCCTTTGCAGCGAATCTGCACGGGGGAAGAAAAGATGGATAAGGGCATACTTCGATTGTAACGGGAAGCGCCTTAGAAGCGATTCTCCAGCCTCTGCGCCGTTCCCGGCACCGGTGCACGTTGGCTTTTTCTTAGGGAAAAGCTGCCCAGCGTTGGTTTCGGTCTGCAGTAACTGGGAAACCCCTTTACCGCTTCGCCTGCGTATCCCTGGCCCCGTCAAAGCTGACCTTGGGAGGGACACCGAGGGTTACCGTAGCCTCGACAACTCGCTTGCGGGTACCCTGTTGGACCTGATTCTGCCCGAGCGTAATGGTCCCGTTGGCGATTTCAGCGTCCGCGGTCCAGCGGTCAAAGCGGGTCAGATCCTGAGGCACCGGTGCGCGGCCAGATGCCACGGTTTGAGCACCAATCGCTCCGTGCCGCCACTCGAAGTGCAACGTGCCTTTCGCCGAGGCCATCAGGTCTTTGTCAGTGAAGCCAGACAGATCGATTTTCCCGTCCGCGTTGAAGACTCCGCCCGACCAGCGCAACCGGAGCAACTGACCCACATCCGCTGGGCTGAGCTTCTCAAATCGGCTCTCCAGCTCATAGGCAGGCTTGTCTCCTGTGCGCAGCCCGCCGCTTCCGTGTACACGGCCCCCGAGCAGGCCGGCGTCCAGACCGGTGATCTCAACCCCGGTCTTGAGAATGCGTAGCGTGGCCAACGGCTGCTCGAGCGTCACGGGCCCAAGAATGAGGGACTCTGCCTTCACCGTGCCCTCGAGCTCGGGCCACGTGGGCGCGGACGATGGTCTCAGACGGGCAATCAGCTCAGAAAGCATCGTGCCCCGCTCATGTGCACCCAGAATCGCCGCTTGAAGAGCAGCCGCGTCCAGCGCGCCAAATTGTACGTGGAAGTTCGGCAAGCAGGGCTGGGGAGCGTCGCAGCCAACAGGCAGATCGAGGCTCGCGGTTCCCTTCACCGGGCCGTAGGAGAACACCACTGGATCCCAGCGTAGCTGACCATTGCCCCCCTCATTGTCCGCTCCGGTGTCCAGTCGCAGCGTGGCTTGGGTAATCTCCACTGGGTTGGCCAGAAAATCGGCCTTCCAATTGGCATTGTGCAAAGTCACTGTGCCCCAAAGACGATCGGTGACGGCATCTCCGCCGGTGGGGGGCGGCGGTTCAGTCACCGTCCGGGCCGGGGAGAAACCACCGATGGGAGTCCTCTCCGCTGTCATCCATGGGCCCTCCGCGCTCAAGTCCACGCCGACAGCGTCTCCGGCCAGTGCGTCCAGTACAGCGGCCTCGGGCATCCCGCTCACATGCGCCAGTTCCCTGGCCCGCGCCAGAGCTGCCTGGCCCCGCACCGTTACCTGGTAGCCGGAGAGCGCCAGTCGCATGGTCACTGTCAGGGGACCGGCTCCGCCAGCCGGAATTGCTACTGCTGCAGCCAGCGCCGGGGGCGTGACTGGAGCTTGGACCCGTGGCTGGGATTGTCCTGGTTGTTGGTCGCGCGGCTCGACCGACGCCGGCTCCAGCACCAGTTTGGGAATCTGAATTGGCGCCCGAAGCCCGTCGCCGCTCAGTTGCACACCCTCCACGGTAAAACTCCCCGTGAGCGGGCCCTTTGCTGCCACGTGAGGAGTAGCCAACCGCGCTTTGCCCGGTTTGATCCCTCTGCCCTGTTTTTCCTCCGCGCTGCTTTCCTTGGCGCTCTCGGCATAGCTGATCTTGCCGCTGACAGTGCCCCTGGCCTCAAGACCGGGGCCAAAGCCGCTGCGGAGTGTGCGCAGCGCATCTAGTCCGGCAGCCACCGGAATCCGGTCAAGCTCCACGGAAAGGTGCGGCAAGCCTTCCTGGCCCGGCATCTCCCCGGCCAGACGGATGTGGCCGTCGCCCAGAGGTGAATCGCACACCAGATTCTCCACGGCACGCCTTGAAAAGTGATAGAGGAAACCGCAGTTGGCATCGAAGTCCATCGGAGCCGCCGGGGCGAACTCGGCACGATGTACGCCTGTCGCCCGCAGCCGCGTTTTGACCTGGGCCGCATCGGCGGTACCGTCCAGATGCAGTTCCCCGGTCAGGTCGCCTCGCCAGCCGGGGTCGGAACCGATCACCAGCCGGGTGAGCTGGCCGAGCTGCGCCTCGCGCCACACCAGATCCAGATGCACCGGCATCTGCCGCAACTCGGACGCCCGGCGCACACTAGCCTCCAACCGCACCACCCCGGTGTCCGCCAAATCCAGGCTCAGGTCGGTGCGGGCCGGTTGGCCGCGCAGCCGGATGCGCCAGTCCCCCGGATTCTCCTGCCAGAAGCTCAGGTCGGTGTCGATCAGCGAAAACGGCAGTTTCTCGGCCCCGTTCTTTATGTTGATCCGCGAGTTGGTCGCTTCAAGGTAGGGGAGCGGCACAGGCTGGCGCGGTCCCGCGCTGCCCGCTGCTCCGGCCTTCTCGGCTGCCGTGCGAAAGAGCGGATCCAGATTCCATCGTCCCGGCGCGGTCCGCACCAGGTTCAGGCTGGCCTCGTCCACGCTGATGCGGCTGATCTCCAGCCGCCCCCTCCAAAGAGACAGCAGCCGGATGGAGGCTGTGACCGTGTTGGCGTGGAGCACTGGCTCAGCGCCGTAGGCCGGGTCTTCCTCAACCGTCAGGTCGTTGAGCACAAAGCCCGGACGCGGCAGGAGTCGCAACTCCACTGAAGACAGGCGCACCGGCCTGCCCAGCGAAGTAGCCACAAGGTGCGTAACCCGGCTCTTGTAACGGCTCAGGCTCACCAGCGGTGGCACAATCAGAATTGTCAGGATGGCCGTCAGCGCTGCCAGCGCCAGCCAAAGCCGCTTGCGCCCTCGATGCCGGCCTTGCACGTCTTCCTTCATGGTCTTCTATGGTATTCCGCCGCAACGCACTGGACTCGGGAAGCTGAGGTCAGCGTACGACGTGCAGCGTCCGCGTCCAGCGAGTGCCGGTAAGGAAGTGCAGTGCCACGTGGCCCATCCACGCAAGGCTATTGCCGATCCCCGTCTGTTCGTACTGGTCCTCGGGCGTCTTGAACGACCAGTAGTTGATTAACGGCCGGCCCACGATGTTCTCTCGGGGCACAAAGCCCCAATAGCGCGAATCGAGACTGTTGTGCCGGTTGTCGCCCATCATGAAATACTTGCCCGCTGGAACCACCAGATCCCCACCCTCGATGTGATTGGGAAAATCCACTGACCACGCCTCGGTAGCACCTCTTTCCACTGGAGGCGGTACAGACGGAAACTCATCAAGAAAGTCGTAATAGTTATCGGGTGTTGTCGGCTGGGCGTGCGGCTGGTCCTGTGCCACGCCGTTGATGATGACGATGCCATTGCGTAAATGGATGCGATCGCCGGGAACCCCGATCAGCCGCTTCACGAGAAACAGGTACTGAGGCTTTCCGTCTGCATCCAAGTCTGCCACGGGCTTGAGAAAGACCACGATATCGCCGCGCTGTGGCTCGCGATAGTGAACCAGCGGCATCCACTTGGCTACCGGGGCCAGGGTAATCCGGTCCACTACCAGGTGGTCACCCACCAGAAGCGTGTTCTCCATCGATCCCGAGGGAATTACAAAGTTCTGGCCCAGAAAGGTGAGGATGAACAGGCCCACGACCAGCACCGCGCAGATGCTGGCTAGCGCCTCATAGGGCGTCTCTTCGACCTTGGTTTCAACGAGTGCGGGAACGGGAACCGACTGAGACTCGGACGGCGTTTTTGGAGCAGGCGTTTTTTTCTTCGTCATCCTGTCGCTCTTTTTGAAGAATACGGACCGACTCTCAGGCAGGTTCCGGGAAAGCTGCTTAGTGCACTACAAGAAAAATGCGCTGCCAGCGCGCAAACCCCGTCAGCCTTGCTGAAAGTTCCCTGTCGTGTCCGAGTCTATCATCCGCAGCCTGTTGGACATCGGTGGTGGAGGGCCGGGTAAGCGAGAAGTAGATCACCAGCGGCCGGGCCACGATCTGGGAGCGCGGCACAAACCCCCAGAAACGCGAATCCTTGCTGTGATTGCGGTTGTCCCCGAGCACGAAATATTCGTCCTTCGGCACCACCAGCTCGCCGTCGCTGGTCAAGCTCTGCATCTGCTTCCACCACACCGGATCCACTTCAGGATCGGTGTACACCTTGGCCGGGAAGTCGTCGCGAAAGGGATTCGGCGCCGCGGGTTCAAAGGCCACGTACGGCTCGCGCAAGGTCAGGCCATTCACCGTCACACGGCCATCCTCCATATGCAGCCGGTCGCCGGGAACGCCCACCACCCGTTTGACGAAAAAACGCTCTGGGGCCTCGGGTGGGTGGAACACGACGATATCGCCGCGCGCAACCTCGCGATAAGGCAGCAGATGCCTGACCAGGCTGCTGGCCGGCGCATAGACCTGTTTGTTCACCAGCAAAAAATCCCCCACCAGCAGGGTGTGCTCCATGCTTTCCGACGGAATCAGGTAGGGTTGGAGCACAAAAGTCAGCAGAAACAGCGCCGCCACTACCGGTCGCAGCAACGCGGCAAGGGCCTCCGGCAAGCTGGGCAGATGAAGCCGCAGATGCGAAAGCCTCAGCTCCGGTAGGCCGGATCCTTGAACAGGGGTACTCATTACGCTGTTTGCTCCTCCTCTGCCGCGCCGCCGGGCATCGGCCCATCCGCTTTGGCCGCCGCTGTCAGCCTCTCCAGAGCTCGTCGCGCGGCATCCTGCTCCGCGTGTTTCTTGGTACTGCCCATGCCGCGGGCCAGCGGCTTTCCCGGCTCTCCCTCGCCCGCCTTCAACCGTACCTCCACCAGGAAGCGCTTGCGATGATCAGGACCGCTTTCACTCTTGACCTTGTAAACCGGCGTTCCCGTCCGGGCGGCCTGCAAGCGTTCCTGGAGCGCCGATTTATAGTTGCCCAATGCCGCGCCGCACCGCAACTCCTGGGCCAGTTGTTCGGCTGCCTCGCCCATTACCCAACGTCGCGTAAAAGCTTTCACCGGCTCCAGCCCACCATCAAGAAAAAGCGCGGCCATCACTGCTTCCATGCTATTCGATAACACGGTGCTCTTGTGCCTCAGGCCGCTGCGGTCCTCGCCCCGGCTGAGACGCAAGTGGTTGCCGAGCCCGATGGCGATGGCCACCTCCGCCATGTGCTGCCGGCTCACCAACTGGGAGCGAACGCGGGTCAGTTCCCCTTCCTGCCACTCCGGATGCGACTCGAAGAGCGCCTCTGCCACCACCAGCCCCAGCACGGCGTCGCCCAGGAACTCCAGGCGCTCATTGTCCCCTGTCTCCGTTCCCTGTTCCTCTCCGTTCGCAAGCGCCCGCTCGCTGGCCGCCTTCTCGTTCGTCAACGACCTATGCGTCAGCGCGCACACCAACAGGTCAGGGTTGGCAAAGCCATGCCCGAGTGCGTTTTCCAGTTCAGACAGAACTGTTTCCACATGCGCCCCGCTCGGTTCGATTCCCTCAAGTAATTTGGGGAGCGGCGCCGCTGCCGGAGACTCCGGCCGGCTCCTCCCAACTTTTCATTAGACGCCACGCGAGGACCCGAAGGACGCTCGCGCGGCGGATTATTGCGGCTTCTGGGTCCCGTCATTCGCAGGAAGTCCCTGTGCGGGCTTGGCCCCTTCCGGCTTGGCCGGCCCGACGCCGTCGTCCTCCGCATCCTCGTCGCAACTGTGGCCCTTCACGGCATAAGCCGCCTTTACGCCCCGTTCGGCGGCCAGCCGAGTATCCTGCTGCCCGTCGCGCGACTCCAATGCTTCCTTGTACTCGGCAACGGCCTGATCGCGCTTGCAATCCAAATCAAGCATCCGGCCCAGGTAGATGTGCGACCACGCCAACAGCCGTGGTTCCTTGCTAGTGGCCAGCGTCCTCTGGAATCCGTTAATCGCGTCTTCAGGATCGCCCATAAGGATGGCCGCCCGGGCCAGGATGAAGTTGGCTCGCGCGTTCTCCGCCACCGCTTCGAGGGTATTGTCATGCTCGGTAAGCACATGGCGCGCCATCGCGATGGCCGTGGCCAGATCCCCGGCAGCGAGCCGCGCCTCGGCAAGATCCAACCCGGTCAGCTCGCGCGGTTTGCTGCGCACCAGCACGTCCCCATCCGCTTCCCTGTCGAAGTCTATCTGGCGGGCTCGATGCACCTGCAAGTCCACGTCCATGCTGTAAACCATCTCACCGATGCTGTCGCGGAGACTGGCGGGATCCTTCTCAAAATGGATCAACTCCTCATAAAAGTATTGCGTCAGCACAAATCCCTGCGTCATATCGTGCCGCACAGCGGCCAAGCGAATGACATCCACCTTCTGCTGGTAAACCTGCCGCTCGTGCTCATAACGCGGCAATTCCGACCGGTCCGCATTCGCCGGAATCTTGTACTCAGGAATTCCGGTATCCATCGTCCGCGCCTCAATGGCCTTGATCAGGCACTCGATGGTCAGCGGCACCGTGTCGGAGCGGTAACGGAATTCCAGGGGCGCTTCGCGCACCTCCTTAAGAATCGGTTGCATCCGGTCCACGGCGCTGGCCCGGGATAGCAGCAGCGGCTCGATCACATAATGCAGGTAGGTGTGGCGCACGTCGTTCATGCGAATCTTCCCGTCCACCGGCGAAACCACAACCACGTAGTCGGTCCCGTAGATACGTGCATTTACCGTGCGCGGCGAGAGAAGCGGCTCGATCACCACCACAAACCGCTGCCCTCGGTAGGTCGAGGCCGGCATTTTGAGATAAAGATTGGTCGCCACGATCATATTCGAAAGCGAATCGTGCAGCCGGTCGGCCTCCCTGTCGTAAATGGGATGCATCGCCAGCCATATCCCATGCAGGTCAACCGCCTCCACAAAGTCCTTGAGCAGAGGCACAATCTCCACCACCTGCGTCGAGTCGGGCGGCATTTCCGTCAGTTCCGCCGAAGTCTCGAGCTCTGGCGGCGGCGTCAGATACAAGGAAAGCGAAATGTACTGCGAAATGTCCTTCTCAGAACCCGTCATGCGATGCTGGGCAATGAAAAGGCAAACGCGGTCGCGCTTGTCGCGCGCATCCTCGCTCTTGGCAAGTGCCTGGTTGATCTCGTCGCGCACCCGCTTGCGCACCGGCGCGCTTTCGTCCAAGCCCTCGTCATAGCCGCAGGCGTTGAGCGCCGCGGCCATCAGGAACACTGGCTCCGAGCTGACCAGCGAGATGGTCGGCCCTGCCGGATCAATCAGCGACGGCGACTTCTCCTGCTGAAAATTCTGCGAAGACGAACTCTGCTGACCCCTGGTAGGGCTGTTTTCGGAAGATTGATTCTGCGCCATGGCGAGCGCACGACCCGCCAACAGGCAAGAAACCGTAACGGAAAGAACCGCAAATGAGCGAATGGTACGCAAAGTCATGAGAAACCCTGCCTGCAAGTCTAGTTAGACGCGCTGGCAGGGTCAAACGGGAGGGGTGGGTGTTGCAACTTTTGAGACCGTAAAATGGGCGCTACTGTGCTCCGCTCAGACATTCTCCAACGGCAGCATGACGCCTATCGATTTGCTTATCTCTGTTTTACCCGCGCACTGAAACGCCGGAGAACGACAGCACCGCCAGCCCACGCACCGGCTGGCCAAAGAACCGCGCCGGCTCAAAGACGCTTAGCAGCAGCAGGTTTTCCACCTGCGAACGGGTCGCCTCGTCAGTGGGACCGGAAACGATGCGATAGTCGTACACCTGGCCCGCGCCGTTGATATAAGCCTCAACCACTACCGGGCCGGAGACGGCACCGATCTCGTTCTTGCCCACACCGCTGGAGAGATACAACAGCCGGGGCGCGGTGGCCATACCCAACGGCTCATCCTTGGTCGCCTGTGCCATCTCAGGCTGGGCAAACATGGTCACCAGCGCAATCACCGTGCCCAAAAGCAGCACCGCGCTGGCAAAACCGGCCGAGGCCTGCAGCAGGAAGGGGCCCACCGTGTTTCTCCAGGCCATATTCCAGGCATGAAAGGGACCCTGACGGCTACGCGCCCGCTCCTGGCTCACCGCCACGCGAATCCTCAGCAGCAAGTCCTCCGGCTCCGGCACCTGCCCCAGTTCGGCAAGCGACGCCTGCGCCTGGCGCAGAAATTCCCACTCCCGGGTGCATTCCGGGCAAAGCTCCAGATGGGCGCCAATACGCTGCATCTCGCGTCCGCTCAGCCGCCCATCCAGATACTCCGTAAACCTTGCCTGCACTGCATTGCAGCTGCTCATTGCGCCTCCTCTCCCAGAGGTACATCGAACCCCGCGTCGGCCTGAGAACATGCTGCCGTTGTCGGAGCCATCAGCAGCGCCTTCAAACAAGCGCGTCCGCGCACCAGCCGCGACTTCACCGTACCCAGATTCACGCCTTGCATTTCCGCCACTTCCTCGTAGACGAATCCCTCGATGTCGCGCAGGATCAGCGTGGTGCGGAACGGCTCCGGCACACGATTCAACGCCGTCTCCACCAGCGCCCGGTTCTCCTCATGCACGGCAATCTCATAAGGCCCCTCGCACGGATCCACCAGCATTTCTTTCAGCCGCACCGGCGTCCCGCATTCCCCATCTGTCATTTCCTGTTCGATGGGGATCTCCTGCTGCTTGTGCCGCATCCACCAGCGCCGCTGGTTCGACGCCTCGCGCAGCGCGATGCGATAGATCCAGGTTCGCAGCGACGACCCGCCGTGAAAGCTACCCATCCCCCGGAAAACTTTTACGAAGACTTCCTGGGTCAGGTCAGCAGCGTCGGTGCGGTCATACACAGTCCGCGCCAGCAGGGAGTAGATCGGTTGGTGATAGTGCGCGATCAGCCACGCAAAAGCTTCCTCCGAGCCAGCTCGAAGTTCCGCAATCAGAGCCGTCTCTTTGGATTGGAGCGTCAGCGCGCCGGCAACATTGCCCATGGTGAGGTCCGCCTGCAAGTCAGTGTCCTCCCACCTTACCGCAACGCAGCCACACTTGGCATCCGCCAAATCTGCACCGGTCTCATCACCCGGTATCTGGTTACGGCCACTCCGCCCAACGGATCTCAAAAAAATGCCGCTGGGATTCCGATCCTGCTCTGGAGTGCGCGGGAGACGGAACATTGGAACGACCAAATGTCCCGCACACTCTATTGTCTTAGACACCGGAACACCCCCAAAGTGTTCCCGGTCACTCAAGGTTTCAGAAATGTTACAAATTTGCGGAATCTGAACCCGCGTGGTCTCTATACCGTAAAAACGATCCTGCGCCCCTTTTCCCCACGGTTCCATGCCGCCTCAACGTCCACCAGAGGAACCGGCTCCACGGCAATTTTGAGAGTCCCGGCGGCGGCCATCGCGAACAGCGTGGGAATCGCGGCATAAATCCGGTCGAGCGACGCGGATCCGAATCCGCTGCCCTTGAGCGTCAGATCGATGCTGCGCAGCGTTGCTCCTGGCAGGTTGATCGTCTTGCCCGCGCTCTCGCCTACCTCCACAAGCCGCGTAGGCCGCGTCGAGGTGGCGCGAAATCCTCTGGCCAGCGCTTCTAGCAGCAACTCGGTGGGCCGGCCCCAAAGGTAGTCGATCACCACGTCAATGCCCTTCGCAGCTTCGGCGGCAAAGGCATCGCGAAGCGCGTCCTCCGGGGCCCCGAGAGCGATGATCGCATCCACATCCTTCGCCTTAATGGCCTCAACGTTCCGCCCTGCCCCGATCACCCGCTTCGCACCCAGGTGCCGCGCCACCTGGAGGGCCAGTTGCCCGGCCACGCCCGTCGCACCCAGAACCAGCACCGTCTCCCCGGCAACCAACTGGGCCCGTTCTTTGATCGAAACCCATGCTGACATTCCTGGGTTGGCGATCGCCGCAGCCTGAACGTCGTTAAGCCCATCGGGCACCGGGACACACCTCGGTCGCGGCGCCACCGCGCGCTCGGACATCGTTCCCCAGGGTTTGCGGGCAAACGTGAAGTAGACGCGGCTTCCGCCCTCCAACGTCCCCACCCCGTCAACGCCCGGTACTGCGGGAACTTCTCCAGTCCCGGCGTAGTGCGAGCCACTCGCCAGGGCCTTCACAATTGGGTGCAGGCCGGCGGCGCGCACCTGTATCGCCACTTCGCCCTCACCGGCAACGGGATCGGGAAATGTCTGATACCTGGGCGCCTGGCCCAGTACGTTCACGACAGCAGCTTGCATGTTTCAACCTCCTTGGGATTCCCATAATTTAACTCGTGCACCAGGCTTTCCGTCTTTACAATGGGAAACTCTGCTGCCGCACCCCCGCCTTTCCTTGCCAGTTTGACGAATTCCGCCTCAACGGAGACAATAGGAAAGTTGCATTTCTGTAGCACGTGGGCCTGTGGCGCAGCTGGGAGCGCGCTTCCATGGCATGGAAGAGGTCGTCGGTTCGATCCCGACCAGGTCCACCAATTAAATCAATCATTTAGAAGCTCCCTCCCTCCTCGACTTTGTCGCATTCTTGTCGCAAATTCCAAAACCACTCCGCGAACCGGCTTCGCAGACTGATCCTGCTTTTGCATTGCTGGCCTTTCCTTGCCGGGAACGATCCTCGTAGTGCTTTTCGCGCGGCTTGAATGGTCGGACTTGGCTGTCGCCGGCGGTTTCGATCCCCACGTGCCGGTGCCGCTCAACTTGTCGTAAATCAAGTTCACCGTCGATCGGACTCCGTCTTCAAGGGACTGCATATAGACATCCGTGGTGGTGGCCAGTCGAGAGTGGCGCATCATTCCCTGAATGTCCTTGACGTGGCCCATGTCCTTGGCCAGCGTCGCCATCGTGCGACGGATGACCTGGAACGTCAGTTTCGGCAGTCCCAGTTCCTTCGCCAGTTTATGCAGCACCCGGTTGCGGTAGTTGCTCGAATCGATGAACCCGCCGTTGCGTCCCGGAAAGATGAACGCCTCGGGCGAATCCGCGGTCGGTCCATACCACTTCTTCTTATGCTGCTCTTCTTCCCGGCACTGCTTGCGCCATGCCTGGAGTTCCTCCGCCAGTTGTTTGGCAATCGGAATCTTGGTGAGACTTCCCCTGGTTTTGCCCCAGGGACGAATTTTTCCCTTGTAGGCCGTCTCCTTGATCTCGATCTGGCAGAGTTCTGGATCGAAGCAACTCCACCTCAGCCCAAACAACTCACCCGGCCGCAGGGCGTTGGACATATCGAGCTTGAGCACAATCCAGTCCCGAAGAGGAAGCCGGGACAAGGCAGCTCGAAGTTGGTCCCATGTGAGCGTTGTTTTGTCGGTCTCCTTCAGTTCCGAAGGAACTTTGATTGAGCGCGCGGGGTCCTTGGGAAGGAAGTCCTGTTCAACCGCCTCCGCGAAGATAGCCCGCATATACGCTCTGGCTTGCAACACTCTGTCTCTCGACCGTGTTTTGGCCATCTGATTGAGGTGGGTCTGGAGTGCGAGTTTGTCGATGTTTTCGAGCCGTACATCCTTGAACGCATCGACGAGATCAGCCTGAATAAGATACTTCTTCGTCTTGGCCGTCTCCTCTTTCCAGTCCGCCTCCTTCAGTGGCAGGTAGCGGTTGTGGACAAACCATTCGAAGGTGACGCTGCCGTTCTTGACAACTCCATCTTCCGCGATCTGCCCGGTGAGTCTCCTGATTTCGAGTTCCAACTTCTCTCGCGCCTCATACTTGGTCATCTCGGATTTCAGCCCGAGCGCGACCGGAGTGGAGACGGTCTTGGGTTGATGAGTGCTGGGGTCGATAACTGTCCGGCGGAAGTATCCGTACCACTTCTTTCCGCGAACCGACACCCATCCCTTTTGGTGCGATTTACCCATCGATTCCTCGAATTTCTGTGTGGGAGGAAAAACGGGCCACCTCTATTTTACCGGCGTTTCCGCCGCATGGTAGAGGCCCGCTCTCGTTCCCTGAGGAACTCTTCGATCCCGCTCGCTCGGTAACGCAGTGCGCCGTCGCTCATGCGAATGACGGGCAGATAGGGCAACTTCCGCGAAGAATGATCCCAAACCCAGTCTTTGCTGACCTTCAACTTGGCGGCGACATCCTCGGCGGTGAGCAGCAGATCGACCGCTTCCTGCATCGTTGGCATTGAACCCATAAAGGCGTACCTCCATCGGCCCTGTGATGACACCGGAATTCGCGGTGCTGTAAAACACAGGCGCTCTCTATCTCAATCCATTCCCGTCCATGCAGGACTCTTGTTTCGGTACTTTCCGTGACTTCGCGTGAAGTTCCGAAAGTTCCACTCGCTATAGAGAGATTGGTTTGACGACAAGGCAGCCGTCCAATGATTTTTTTGAAAACCGTTATGCAGATTCGGCATAACGCCAAAGTAATGTCTCATTTTGTGCAACCGGATTGACTCTCCGTGCATATTAAGTTCATCATGGATCGCGCAGTATTTTGCGTAGATTTGCGCTCCTAATTGTTTGGCTGCTGTCCTGCCTGGGTTCTCCCCCCACAGCTAGGAGGATGGCTATGGTGCTTCCAGAAACACGGTCCATGCAAGCGGCAATTGTTTTGGCGGAAGAGTTGAATTTTTCCAGAGCCGCCGAACGAATGCACGTCGAGCAATCAACGCTGAGCAGACTGATTGCCAAGTTGGAAAGTGATATTGGCCTGCGGCTCTTTGTGCGTAATCATCAAAATGTTGAGATCACCGAGGCTGGCCGCCGTTTTGTGGAGGAGGCTCGCCACTCGGTTCTGCACGCCGAACGCGCTGTTCTGAACGCGACTGCCGCTTCGCACGGAGCCGAGGAGATTCTCAACATTGGCAAGTCAGCCTTCACCGATCCATTTCTGGTGACGACGCTTCAGTCCGTGCGGCTCCCTCTCTATCCCGGCCTGAAAGTGAAGCTGTGGAGCAGCTACTCGCAGGAACTCGCTCACAAGGTAGCGGCTGGAGAATTGGACATGGCGCTGGTCACGTCTGTTCCCGATGCTCTCACTCTCAGCTTCCTGACGGTCGCTGAAACTCCGCTCTACATTGCTTTGTCCAAAGAAGACCCTCTTGCAGACCGCGAAAAACTGTGCCTGGAGGACCTGCGCTCGTGCGAGTGGATTCTACTCGCATCGAACGTGAATCCGCACGTCTTCGAGATGATACAGAGGATTGCGTCCAAGAAGGGGATCGTTGCTGCCGATTACCATTACGTTATGACCGCTGAAGAAGCCTCGGAACTGGTATTGGCACAGAAGGGCGTAGCGTTTCTGCCTCGCGATGCGGCGTGGCGTATTGCCTGCGAGGGGATCGCGATGCGGCCACTCGTGGAGGAGCAGCTAAAACTCGTTACCAGACTGGCAATACGGTCCGACAGCAAAGAACGGCTCGTGAGTGAGTATGTTCGCGCGGCGGCCCGCAAGCTGAGCAGCATTGCACCGCCGCAGCAGGGACGTTTGCCACTAGTCGGATGAGCCGGCACTCGATGGGCTGTTTTTCTTTTGGATAGAGTCTTCGACCTTCCGTATCTCAACATTGAGAGGGCCCTCGTGGCCGCACTTTGGACACGTGTAGATACCGGATGTAATCGCTCTGGCTCCAAACACTTCTCTGCGGAAAGCGCCGCCACATTGGACGCATACGTGAAAGTGCTCAAATCGGGGCTGCGGTGCGTTGGAATCATTTGGCATGGGAGAGGTCCCTTTCTTGTTCGATCATGGTTCGTGAAGATTCAGGTTTCTGATGAAGCAGATCTTCGGAGGCGATGACGCTAACCGCTTACATGTTGCGAAAGCTGGTGAGGTTGAGGGCATTCAGTTGAAGTTGGCCTGCGCATGCACACATTGTTCAGCCAGAGGTGGAAGAGTCCTCGATCCAACGAACTGCAACCGTAGTAGTCCTGTGCGGGGCATCTATCAAGAAAAGAGAAATTTTGCAAAAAACGGAACAGCTCGACTGTTACCAGCCTATTTTGTCTCTAATGTTTTGAACTTTTTCCCACAACTCCAAACCGGACACCCATGTCCTCCACTTCTCAACTTCTAACGATGCGTAATTGTTGAAAGCTTCAAATTCGCGCGGCCACATATTAGACATGACGAAGCGTCGTGACTCCGCTGTCTTGGGCATCGTTTTCCCCCCGTCTGCCGTCTGTTCCCGTGCCGCCGCGACCATGAAGTGAAGCCGATTCAGTATGTTGACTTCGCTTGCCCCCGCATCCATGTCGAGGGAAAGCAGATTTAAACGAGGAAACATCTCCTTTAGCTTTTTCTCTACACCCCTTCCGGTAATATGGTTGGCTATGCAGCCAAATGGCTGCAGGCAGACGATGTTATTGACCTCTTCCTTGAGCATGGCGATCATTTCGGCAGTCAAGAGCCATCCCTCGCCGAACTGGTTGGCTAGACTTACCACCTCGCTCGTAATTTCGGACAGTTTCCTGAGATTGTAGGATTTTCGGTAAAACCTGAATTCCTGCATGACGCGATCAATTTGTCCAAGGTGGTATTCGGAGAAAATCTCCAACAGTCTGAATTTGATTCGATCATGAAAAGAACGTTTGAAAAGAGCCTTCTGATCAAAGGTCTCATTGATGAAACATTGCGAGAAATAGCTCTGTAAGGTCGGAAGAACCACCTCCACCCCTTGGGTGGACAACCAGTCGATGATGTTCCCGTTGGCAAAAAAGTTATATTTGACGAAAATCTCGCCTACGATGCCGATTCTAGGAATAGGTTCCTGGCGGATCTCGATTCTGTTGAAGTCCGCTACAGCCTTTCTAAGAAGATTGAGAAGGTAAGGGTAGTCGGCGTTTTCGATACCCGTCTCCATTTCGGAGAGATATTTGCCGTGAAGGTTTTTAGCTGCGCCGGGTGTTTTTTCCCTTGCCACGGTAGCCAGATACATCCGGGCAAGGGGATCCGCAAATACGACACCCAGGGCAAGCCGTTTGACCAGTTTCTTCGCATCAATTATTAATCCAGCCTGGGGATCGATCCCCTCAGCGAGTAAAGGGATTACAGGGACATTATCCAGACCCACTGCGGCCAGTCCCTTCCTGATGAGGGACACGTATGAGGATGCACGGCATTGGCCGCCGGTTTGGGTCAGAATAATCGCGGTGTTTTCTGGATCGTAGTGACGTGAGTCGAAAGCCTTGATAATGTCGCCGGCAATCAGGATGGCGGGGTAGCACATGTCGTTGTTGATCGTTTTAAGTCCGAATTCGACCGAGGATTTGTCCTGGGGCGGAAGCACCACCACCTTATGGCCAAGGGGCCTGAAAACCGACGGGATCAGCGGCGAATAGAATGGTGAGAAATAAGGGACGATCAGCGTTTTCTTGCTGCCTTTGCCCATGATTGAGTGATTGATTTTCTTCTGGACTTTTCCTGTGGCCTGTCTGTTGCCTTGATTCTCTTTTTCCGCCTCCAGCATCGAGCGCAGTCGAATCCGGACTGCCCCCAGGTTGGCGATTTCATCCATCTTGATTAGGGTATGGATCTTGCTGCTGCTCCGAAGGATGTCCCTGACTTCATCGGCGGAGATGGCGTCTGGTCCGCAGCCAAAGGAGGTCAACTGAACCATCTGAGCGTTGGGCTTCCCGTTTACCCACATGGCCGTGGCATACAGTCTATTGGTATAGCTCCACTGGGTCATGACGTTGACATCGCTGAGGGATGGCAGGTGCGTGTTTAAGAACGCGGCATTTTCGCTGATGACATCCACGCCCAAGTCCGCCAGAAGGTTGGGAACACCGTGATTGATGAGCGGATCCACATGATAAGGGCGACCGGCAAGAACAACCAGTGTCCGTCCGTGCTTCTCGGCCCCGGCTATCAGAGATCGCGCCCGTGCCTTCAGCTTTTCCCGGTAATCCTTTTGCGCAGCCCTCCCCTTTTCCACGCCTCTGGATACCGTCTTGTAATCTATTCCGAACTGCATAAAAAACAGATAAAGCTGATCCCTTAAGAACTTTAAGTTCTTGAAGCTTATGGCAGGGTTATCTAGCGGGATTCCGAATTTTTGCAAAGGATCTATGGCGTTTCTTGCCAGGTCTGGATAGCCGGTCACCACCGGGCAATTATAGGTGTTCAGTGAATCCTGATATTCCTCTTGCTCATAAACCACGGTGGGGTAGAAG